>Ga0056128_1001412_pt1 | contig 26686 bp, 17 predicted proteins | sample WorMetLIZISLAND2_FD_71113 | JGI IMG/M metagenome (GOLD analysis project Ga0056128, IMG submission 71113) | Marine gutless worms symbiont microbial communities from Max Planck institute for Marine Microbiology, Germany - Olavius geniculatus... ... | reverse complement strand
TCTGTGCGCTTCAACATGACGAATTATTCTCCAATAGCTCCTTCATTAAGATTCGGTGGTCTGCCAGTTTGAAGCCACTTTTCTACGCTTTGTCAACATTTCCATCACTTCAGAAACTTCTGTACGCAAGCCTGTCTTATGTTTAATGTATTCGAAATGAATCTTTGGTTAGAATTACTATTACTGAATTTCATAATAATTTTCTTTTGCTCCCTTGTCAATTCTTTGCCTGCCGTATCCGCCGCATTTCAATCGCTTCGTTTGTCAATATTTTCGTTTAAAATGACGTCACGAATGACGTAACGCATTTTACATAGATAAAACTACGTGACCATAGATATAAATCAACTAGAGATGCGCTTAAGTTCGAAATTTTACTTATTTTTTTTGTGGTGCGTTTCACGACTTTCTGGCAGCGTCATCGCATTATGACACACTTTTGGCCACCCGCTGTAACATGTAATAATAATAATAGAGATGTCAAATTAACGCGTTAATAAATTAATGTGCATCAAAAAAATTGATGCACAAATGCAAATTTACTAAATTCTGTGAAACAGGAGTTCAGATATTAAATTAAACTGGGGTTATTTGATGATTGAATGAATTCCAGTAACTAAACTGTTGTTACTGTTCCATCACTACAGTAAATAATAATAATATTTAGAGGACAGGATGCGGTTTGGTCCTTCAGTTTCCAGGTATTGCAATTTCCAGTCACTGTTTTTTCATGATCCGTCTTTTTCAGATTCTGCAAATTTAGCGCACCCAGCAATATTGATGGTGCATTGTTAATGCATTAACACAAGCATTGAAAAAATTGATGGTTTGACAGCTCTATATAATAACAGCAATAACAACAACGACAATTTCTAACGTATGCTATAACATGGAAACCAACAACACGGATGTGGTACAATAAAAACATGATTAGAATGGTATGACTGCAAGGCACTTATAAACAATGTTAAACCATTGAATCCATGATTGTCTATCAACAAAAAAACTAGAAAATATAAAACAAGAAAAGCAACAATAAAACCAACATTGTAGCAGGGTCTGATATGCTGAACATTTTTTGATTAGTTGCATGCATATGTATTGTCAAAAAAGTGACTTGTAGTACACTGTATTCTGCAGAACTGTCATATAACACTGACATCATCACATACCCAGAATAGTGCACACAAATAACTTCAAAGCAGATGGTTATAACAGTCAAGAGATTACCTAGAGGACACGGCAAGCACAAAGTGGCACCGGATTCATTAGTAAAATATCCCGCCGCACATTCCAGGCAGACCTCTGCACCAGGCTCACTGCAAAATACAATGCCACACACACAGCCTCTTTAGTCACCACCGCCAGCATTTCATTAGGAAACACTCCAAAATTTCTGTCATGTTTCATTACTACAAAAGCAATAAACTATTCCGCATGTTAAAAACCACAAAAAAATCTGTGACTTGCACCAAAATCACACAGGTTTATGCTTTCTACAACACTGCCAATATTCAACTTAACTCGAAATAAATGTTCAACGAACAAATAATTTTACACGTGTTATCAAATGGCAACCGCAAAAAAAAAAGTCCAGCTAACGCAAAGAGAAACTCGTGAGAGTGGTGCATGTTTGAAGGCCTGCTGAGAACGAAATCTAAGCTCACCGATCTCAGCAACTGACATTACACAAAATAATTTTCATTCATTCACTCGCATACACCAGGTAGCACTACCGGTTTTGCACCGCTGCTGTTGTTCAAGCGGCTGAAAGCGAGAATTTTAAAGAGGCAACCCTCTGTGATGCTTTGCTTTAGTGCGCAGGCCTCCTTAGACATAAAGAGTCACGACCTGGACCATTAAAATTTACAGTTAGGTCGTTCTTTAGTGATTGCGGCACAATTCGCTCTTGAAATGTGTCTCACAGCCCAAAATCGCCAAAAAATCCATTAAAACTCCTATTTTAGTGTTCAAGGTCATCCAAAGTCATTGCTCTTGGTGCCAGCTGAAAGCCCATGTACAACTTCCTATTAGTGATTAATAGTAACCTAACCCCTATCTTGCACCATTTCTGAGATTGACTTACTGGCTTAAAATCGCAAATTTTCCTACCACCCCCTTTCATTTAGCACCCTTGCTGGGGGTGACCCCTTCCAAATTTATGGAAAAACTTTACTGATCCTGAAACTAGACTCTTCCAGGCAGCTGACGGTAAGGACTTGGTGATTCCAGCTTGCACCGTTTTTGACTGATCCACCCATGTGACAGACAGACAGACAGACAGACGAACAGAATTGCGATGGCTAAGACGCGCTATTGCACCTAATAAATCAGTTAGTCAGTAAATAAAACAAAGTCACTGAGACTAAAAGTCTAACCACAATGAACAACTTTCCAAAATTCTAGTAAAGCACTGTTAGGCAGCATAGCTAAATATTATTCCGTTAGGCCCACTCACATGTACGATGCTGACGTGACTCAAAGTAACTCAACTGTTGAGTTGAACGCAAATTGCCAATGCAACTCAACTGTCATCGCTCAGTTTCGAATTCGGTACCCAATGACTCGAATGTTGTGTTCACACCTAGGACGTGACTCAACTCAACATGCAAGTCGCGACGATGTCGTAGATGTGAGTTGGCCATTAATGTCATCTCTCAACATGTCAAATAAAATTAGCAAAAATTGTGTAACTTACAATTGATATGATTCACAAATTTGTGGCATGCGCGCAAATTCACAGAAACTTGTAATTGCCAAAATAAATTACATCTTGTAATGTTAGCAACCTGGAATATGAGCCCGGCAAGCATGGTGTGCAGTGGTTCTGTGCTGAATGGTCCTGGTACATGCCGGGCGGACACAGAGTGCAGTGACTAATCAAGTCTTGTGTACATTCACCAGCCACTTCACAGCAACTGCACTCCTGCTTGCCTGCCAACACAATGATAATTAATAGAGCTGCAGCTACACATAATAAATAGACAGCTAACAAAATACCAATTACTGCAGTAATTATACACATACAACAATATATTAATAAATAGAAAATTAACAGTAGAATCACACAAAATCTCTTTTATATGTCAATGGACCTTATAATTCATCAGCCTCTTATGCTTATGACTCGAATTTTTAAGGTACAAACTAAAAAGGGATTCTGAGTTGGTATCAAAAAGCATTACAATAAATTTGAGCTAATGCTCACAAGACACGCGAAAGCCTATAGCAGTTCCTTTCGCAAACTGTCAGGCTATCTCCAGCCATTTCATCGCAGTTCATTCTTGAAGTGTACGCTGCAGCCAAAGATCAGAAAAATCAATAAAAACCCCTTATTTTGGAAGTTCAGAGTCTTTCAAAGTAACTGATCTTGATACAACTAAAAAGCTCGTCACTGTTGCTTGCTGTAATAGGCAGCAGGCCCATGGTGATTTGCAACCGTTTTCACAAAAGCTTGGCCAACAACGGCAAAATTACAACTTTTACGGGGTACCACTCTTTGATGCCCTCGTGCGCAGGTTTCCTTGAACCTGAAAAATCGACACTTGGACCACCACATCTATGTTCAATGGTAAAAATTTCATATGCAGCTTGACCATGTCTAACTCAATTGATTTTGGCGCAATTCGCTCTTGAAATGTGTCTTACAGCTCGAAATCGCCAAAAATCCATAAAACCCCCTACTTTGGCATTCAAGGTCATCCAAGATCATTGAATTTGGCGCCAATCGAGAGCCGGTGTATGACTTCCTATTAGTGATTAATAGTAACCTAGGCCCTCTCTTGCACCGTTACTGAGATACAGCGACTTACTGGCTAAAAATCGTAAATTTTACCTACCCCCTCTCATTTAGCACCCTCATTCGGGGTGACCCTCTTCGAATTTTTGAAAAAGCTTTATAGTTCCTAAAACTAAAGTTGTCCAGGCAGCCGACGGTGAAGATTTGGTGATCCTAGCTCACACTGTTTTTGACTGATTCACCCAAGTGACGAACAGACAAATAGACGGATGTACAGAATTGCGATGGCTAAGACGCTCTGAAAGCAGTAGCTGCTTTCGCGTGTAAAAACAGTATAAAAATATTATAACCTCTACAAATATGAAATATCTAATTTTCAGCCATTACCCATACAATATGTGAAATAATTTTTAACATGTTTCCCACAATACACTGTACCATAAATACTCTTAACTTTTGTTTAACTGGTAGAACCAATTAGTTGCATATGGAGTGATAAATCAAACCAAATTTCGCAGTACAAGATTCTTACAAAATTCTTACTGCACTCAAAACTACATATACTACAACGCTCTTGTTAAATATGTGGCCACACATAAAAAACTTTCTTCATCAAACATAACATCAACATATTTCATCAAATATTATTTCATATGTCTATTATATGGACATGGTCATTGATTATTTGTAAGAGTTATCACAAATATTAAGCATAAAATTAACTCACTGCTCAGTTAGGTATTTTTATGTAAATATAATATATTTGCTAATCAATTACAGACTTCTCAGTCAGTCAAAAAGCACAGCCCAGCACACAGTAACAAATAGAAAATTCAAAACTGCACAATGCACATACTCTGATTGGCAAAACTTCCTGCATGGCATTCACGGCAATCACGTCTTGTTGAATTAGTGCAGTTGAACGCTGCATGCCAAAATTGCCAACTAGCATCTGGCATATCAGTTAATACCAAGTAGTCACCGATGTAGACTGCAGCAAACAATACACAGCACAAGTGTTACACTCAAAGTTGCAAAAACACCATATGCACAATACACAGAGTAGCACACAATCATAAACACAAAAACAACATATTTCCATATGAAACTGTAACAAGAAACCCAGCCGTTGCTGGCCATACTGGTTGTCAGTGACCTTCAAGGCCACCCAAGGTCGATTATTTTCATCTCATCTGAAAGGGCATATGCAATTTCCTATTAGTGATCAATGTAGAACCTTGGTCCTATCTCTCACTGTTTCCAAGACACAGCCACTTATAGTTTAAAACTTTCTGTTGAAAAATGCGTCCAAACCGCAGCAGATGGAGACATGGTTACTATTGACAGCCTATAGGAAGTCACCAGTGCCCTATCCGGTGCTACCATTGCTGACCCCCTACAACTTACTATTTAGCCACAATACCGCACAATTGGCATACCATTGTGCATTATGACCCTTCACAGTCATCCAAGGTTTTTGATTTTCATGTCATATGAAAGCAAATACGTGACTTCCCATTAGTGATCAATAGCAACTCAGCCGTTTAGCCACAATATACAAGAAACTCTAGGCCTATCTCATCATTTCTACTGCACGATAAAATTCACTAGACCGAGTTATTACTCAGATATGTTTCAGTTTAACCTCCTAAATTCATAAGCTACAAACAAGCTACGAGATCAAGCTTGTGGCAACTGGGCTGCGGTAAAATGCAAACATCACGAGCCAATCACTAATATTGACGACGAAAACCTGTTTTAGACGATTAAAACATGCTGAATAAGCAATAAAATAACACAATAATAATTTACAGTATTAACTGAAGAAGAAAAAAAGTATAAAATTGGTAGAGCCTGGACTCGAACCTGCAACCTACAAAACACAAGGTTGATAGCTTACGCACTATGCTCCAGCCACAACAAAGAATATCTCACGACATACTTTATATAAACATTGTCATTAATTAATGATCACATAACAAATACATTTCTAACAATAAAACATGATTAAAATGGAGTGAGTGGTCTGATAAGGAAGACTTGCCAACTACGCACTCTGAATCTACTTCCATTATACCACAGTTTGTTATTGTGTCTACCATAGATCTGCACCCGATCTACCACTAGTAATTTTCACTGTGTTTATGCAGAAATCGCCGATCTACCGCTAGAATTATCGATAAAAAAAATTGTCAACAGAGTTCGCAAACGAATTCTCCGCACTGGTATCGCACACAGCGGCAATGATGCCAGTGGCTGCCATTCTCACACTCAACCCAGGCGATCTTTTTGTCGGTGCTGTGGCTGTTCTTCCCACGTCCTTTCTTGACAGGTGGCGGGACTGCAGCGTTGCAGGTGTTGCACAGTTCACTGGTGCCATATGGCAGGTAACGCTACGTAGTTCTGAAATTGGCTTACAATACTTACAATAAAAAAACTATATCACCACTTTTAATCACCACCTTTAGCCTGTGTGATCCAATATGACAAGTGAAGCTCCGTAGGTACGCTACGTCTAACACAATACATAATACAAACGTCAGCAACAGGGAAGGAAGACATATAGACAACGCGGACCTGCGGACCGACTAACAGGTAAACTGCAAACCTGGTCCGCAGGTTTGGTCCGCAGTTTACCCGTTGGTCGGTCCGCAGGTCCGCAAGTCCGCATTTTACCCGTGCCCGGGGGTACGAACGTTCCATGAAGCACTCCCATAATGCCTACAGTGATCAGCAAACGGTTAACACCTGCATACGTTGTATACAATATAGCTAATATCAACAACTTCATTGTAACTTCTTTTTACGCGAATTCATTACATGATCATTGGAAATTTTGCGTAATACGCATAATTACGAACTGTCTCGCAAAATGTAAACAAAAACCCATGACTGTTTGTACTTCCGGTAACGGAGTAAATAATAGTGATGTGCGTGTTTAAACGTTTAAACGATAACTTTCGTTTAAACGTATATCTAGCGGCGATAAGAAAATATTAGTTCCCCTGTCGAGACGAATAGCGTTGGCAGTGTGAAGTGAATTGAGAACGCGACGAAATTTAACTCAACTCAACTGGACAAATTCTAAACTTGTCAAGTTTATAAATTCGCCAGTCGCCAGTTGTCTGTCGGCAATTGAATTCAACTCGAGTCGCGTCGGCGTCGCAGGTGTGAATTTAGTATTATTCTGCTTGTTGTAATTTGTAAACCCCTAGCTGTAACTCACTATGAGATATTTTATAGCCCAATTCTGTGAGACCGTAAAATTAAGATATTTTCCAGTCCTGCATTTTCAGGCGACCCGCTTCGCTAACCGAGCAATCTGTTATGCTCGAGAATTTGGCGAGTACTCGCAGAGTAGCTTGGCGATTAGGCTACCCGATTAAGCTCATAACAACACAACTCAATGGGTTTTTAATTGTAGGCGTATATGGGGCCTATAATGTAATAGCAATACGATCGCTAAGCCTCTTAATTCTGCCAGTCCAGCAATAGAGCTAGGCCTAGGCCTATATAAGCTTCTTGTGCGTGTTCTCATCTCAATTATCACCACTCGCCAACGAAAGCCGACTATTATCGTTACGTCATTTCAATTTACAGACAAACAACGGTCACGAATCGCAATCTTACATCCGAAATGTGTCGCGCGGATATTGCACATTAGCCAGTAAGCCACAGATAAGCTCAGCTGTAAGCCAGTCGAGACGAAACGATTGATCCAAACAACGCGCGTGGCCAGGACCTCCCGTGGACCTGAGCGGGTTGGGTGGAAAGGCGAGGGCGGGAGCTAGACTGGCTGGCTTATGAGATGGTTCTGTGACTTGGGATTATTGGCAGGCAAACACCTGCATCTGGGCTGTATCTGTGGAGCCACGGCACAGCACGGGACAGCATTTCCTGTCTCCGTAACACGTGCACGCGGCAAATTAACGCTCGGACCTCCAGCAGCGTTACGGCTTAATAACATGACACATGTGCCACTGAATGCTGATGTCACATGCGTCACGTAGGTCTAGGTCTAATGCAAGTTACAGGTAACCTACAATGCATTGTGTTAAACTATGTAGGCCTGTCTGCACTTATAAAGCACTTTGCAGTGAGCGACACTGTATTGCACTTGTAGTGACTAACGATTACTGAATGCCACGTAACGTCTAGTCAAAAAAAAGGTATAAGTTATAAAAATTCAAGAACAAAGTTACTAAGTTACTAATTTACTTGCTTGGAACTTTTTTGCGGCTTTCACGTGCCGTCCGAAAGATGTGTGACGCCTTGCGTCGTTTGTGCCTATCTGCTGCAGGCTGCACCGGATTTGCTGGAATTAATTTGACGGCCGCATAATGCGCTGCGGTGTCATTAGCTCATGTCCGCTAGGCTACGTCTGTCTTGTCAGGGATTAAGCCAGGCAATTCAACGGCTGAAATGATCCGGGTCGGTCAATGACTGTGGGCAGCGGCTTGCTTTAAATTAGACGCGCGGCCGTGAGCAAACGACAACGACAAGGCAAGGCGTTAATGTGATCCGACCGGACGGACGGACGGCGACACTAATAGCGCGGAAGAAGCCAGGCAACAAAGTGGTACTGTCTCGAAAGGTGTGTTTTACGCAGTGACTTTTATTCTCCCCAAATATAGAATCATAATCGGGCTCAAGCCGCTCAAGTTTTCCCTCTCTATCTTTCTCCACCCTTTTCCGCCTTATTTTTTCTTTACTCCCCTTCCATGTCCTTTGATCCCTTTTTTCTTTACTATCTTTTCTGTACCATCCCTTCCTTTTTCCTCCCTTTTACGTTTCATCCTCCTCTCTATTTCCCGAGGGCCCTACACCGTCCAGCTATGGCGTCTAAGGGAGCGCTTTGAGCTCTTCAGCAGGTACGTACAAAGCGAAGCTCAACCGCTAAACGGTTTTTGGTGCATTTTAGGTAAAAACAGCGCTTCTGATGACAGCAATTTTGCATACACTCTTAACCAAACCCCCTTCTTATTTTTCATTAAGCGCAAGCTGCGCCCAACAGATATAGGGATAGAAGTCCGTGTGCGGACGTTGTAGGCAGCGGGGCTTCGTCTTTCGCCGTCAATAAGCCACATTTCCAGACACTTCATGGATCAAAGGAAACCGACATAACGCCACACAATCAACAAGCTGAGCTCGTGCTCCACGTAGCTTCACGAATCACGATGGACGCATTCCATCCCGTTGCCAGCACGGCACAATGGACGTCTGCTAACACGCAATTAACAACGCCCGGACGAACGGACCGACGGACGCGAGACGTACAGGAATCGTGAAGCAGTTAGGGCAGCAGCGGCATCGTGCGTTAAGAAAGCAGGGGAGGCAGAAAATTTGCAGTTTCAGAAATAATGATAATAATGATAATGTCGGACGAAGGCGACTATACGGCGGATCTGACCAGTCAACAATAAAATGAAATACAGTAGAAGATACATTTAAATAATTACGTAGGCCTGCTGCAAATTACCGACAGAGTATAGATTACGAGTGTTCAGAGTTTTAATTTTACTCATTTCCTCCAAAATGTATAATTTCAGTCACAAATTTTTGTACGTTTGGAAAAAATGTCCCGACATGCTAAAATGTAGTAAAATGGGACGGGTGATGGTAACTGCCCCCTTCTTGCTCCTGCAGTGACGCCACTGGCTTGGCGTCTTGACTGACATTAAGCGTACGTCAGTTGACGTCAATTGAACCACGAGCTGGCGTTTCACTCGTATCACACGCTTCAACGACCGAAGCGCACAATTGCACATCATGCGCTGATCGCATTGCACACACGATCATCAGCTGCTGCTCTACCACTTATTCTATCATCAAGATGATCGGGGCGGTGGTATGTCTGCTGGCTGCACCGCGCTGGTTCGCTGAGTAGAACAATGGATGGCTGCGTAATGCGCAGCTGGAATTTTGCCGCCACGTTTGGTTACGAGAAAGCATAAATCATTAGATCACAGTACTGCAGACTCTCAAGAATAGTTTGACGATTATTGACAACACGCTTAGCAGCAATAGGTTTTACTGCTAAAGGTATCGTTAAACCATTATAGCATAGGCTTATTGACAGATCGCGATTTATGAGTGTGTCATACGTAGGGACTGGCACGCATGAGGTATACGTATTTTGGTGGGCCTATATTGCCCTACAGTTCTGTTCAATTATCATCCAGTACGACACCGAATTACGGATGCAGGTTTCAGCAGGTGACACATTCAATATCACGGCCACACACACACGCATACAGGTATGATGACATGGACATTCATTAGCCGCATGTTCAGGTGATAATGACATAGCCTACGTTGCGTGATGATTACCCGTCTAGTCCACGTGTGCACGGCTGTTGTATCTAATTTAGCTTCAATCTCTCGTCCCTCCGCCTACAGGCTATATACGCGCCCAGGTAATTCCGTCGTCGTCCGGCCCGTTTCCTGTCGAGATCTTCATTTCCTATACAAAAGTAATGTCGACGCTGCCGGCCTACGTGACGCTCATTAGTCTAGTGTAGGTCTATGTGTTTTGCAGCTTAGACGGCAGACGCACGCGCCCCGCGTGGCCACACGTGCGAACACCCCATTAGCGTGCCTACGTCCATTAAGACTTGCAGCACATCATTATAACGCCAACACGTTCTGCAGTTCCGTCTTTTAAAGTTAACTAATTCACTTCGTTTACGAATTAATTAGACGAAATTCATTAGCCAGCGGGTTCCGCAGACTGTAGACCATCCGATTCCGTGCATTGTCACCTTACACTCTAAGATTTAATCTTAAGCTACTTACTTATTTACTTGCTTACTTACCAATTTTTGTCAGAACTCACGCATTGAAGTTTTGCAAATTAGGACAATTAAACAAAGTTACTAATTCTCTTAAGTTCATAACACCTTTTTCGTTGCATCTAAAATCTAACACTGCGGTGCAGTCTACGGCGGAATGCGAATACATCATTTTGCTTCCAGTGTCGGCCGACGGTGTCAGCTCGTGTGTTTCGAGCTTTCATCATGCTTGAGACTTGATCCGGCAAAAGAACGAAGTCGGCGTTGCAGCGAGGGACGTAACCTACTAAGCTGTCTGTTTACGCCTGGGCGTTAATTGTAGAACAATCTACCAAGGTTTTCGGTTTTCAGTCACCTACATCGCTTTACTGCTGCACTGATTTTGACGCTGATTACAGAATGGATATAGTGATATTATGATATATCAATCAGTCGTTCTACCGATGTTCGTTTTCGGCACGTGCACACGTGTTTCAGCATATGCTTACGCCAATCGTCTTGCAGGGATCTCTCTCTGCCCTTTCGCATTAAGCGCTGTCACCACCATTCCCCCTGGAGTTGCAGGTAACCGGAACCGTCGCTGGCGGCAGCAACAAATTAGCGTTTGTTTACAGCGGAAGCAGAGACAAAATCCCCTCTGGACATAGCCTCTCCTCCGAGCAGAATCACCCATCTAGAAGACCACGAATATAGGGCAAATTCATCCTTCTCTAAAAATATCACAGAAGGTGCAGTCTTCTGTTGTAGGCCTACCTGTCATGCAGCAAATCATATATACATGTATGATTGTATATGTATATCAGTCACAGCTGAGCCTACCTGCAGTTGCGCTCTCAAAACACAAAGCTGCCTATTCTCCGGCTCTAACATTTATACATGTTTGTCTACACTGGAGAAGATTCCGTACATGGAGATTCTGTGCTACAAGATATTCGAAGAATTCTATCCGGGGCGAAAATATTTCTTCCTGGGAAGGGGGTTTCTGTGACGGAGAATTGTGTCCCGAAGGAGAGATTACGTTGTGGATTCTGCGCATTCGGTGCATGCCCGGTGTGTGTGCTGCGGCTCGCCACGCGTTGATTTGTTCGCTCATCGCGCCGTCGACGTCGTCGTCATTCGCTGCGGCTTTAGTTCAGCAGTCTGCAGTCCACGTAGTCCCATTGTTGTAGCCGTGGGAACCGCACCACAACAGCAACAACTGAACACTTTCATTCACTGCGCATGCGTATAGACGAGCACCTGTCGGTCGCCGCTATGACGTCATACGATCGCTACCTGCAACAGTACGTCAGATCGCCAACGGCTTCGTTTTATTATCAGCATTATCACCATTATCATCATCATGATCGTTGTCAGCAGTCGGACGAGAGCGGTGGCAGAAGTGCTGTCTGGGGCACGAGTGGACTAGGCGCCTCCGGAGCCGAAACGTTGTCCCTCGACGAAGGATCGTCCAGACACGGCGGCAGCCTCCAGCAGGCAGCCAGTACTCTGACGGCGGCCGACGTGGAGGTCGGGGAGGATTTGGCTGACTCGCGGCGCCGGGGACCTACAGCCCCGCCAGCGTTCAGCATCGATGCCATTCTGTCAAGAGCAGGAACGACGACGATGACGACAACCGGAACAGGAATTGAAATTATTGCCGAGTTGACTTCCGCTGCCGCCGCCGGCGACTGGTCACGTGGACAATCGCTTGTGACGTCTCAACAGACAACCAATGCAGGTGTTGGGGAAAATACGACGCAGCTGACGAAAGGTAAAGTATGGAGTCCAGGGTTTGTTTGCCTTCCGGAGCTGTGTAGCTCATGTGCAGCGCTGATCTCTGTTTCTTTAGCATGCGAAGCAAAATTAACTCATAATTAGGCCTACTTGTGGTTAAAAATTTTTCACGTGCAAAGCAGAACTGCGGTTTTGTTGCTTTGTATGTTTCCGTTCATAGATTCTCCAATGTTGAAATGACATTTCCGTGAATAAAGTATATAGAACAAAAGTGTTTGGTGCTTACTTCAGTGAGTGTTAGAGCATGGAAGCCTCCTGGAAGCCTGGACATAGTGCGCCGCCATCTATCCAGGCTTTCTTGGTTGGAGAGTCTGTTATTGAAATAACATTAGGTCTGTGGTCACGGTCGAATTGTGAGCTGGCCGCTGCGCGTAGCTAAGGGGCCATTAGTTTCGCCGTAATGAGGAACTGATACTGAGAACAGTTACTGCAGTCTTTCTGCGTTATAGGGTGTTTACACGATCCAGCAAACGTCCAGCATTAGCACGTGTATTTTGAATACATTTGCTGGAAGTTTGCTGGACGTCTGCTGGATCGTGTAAACACCCCATTAAGGTTTCTATGCAGAAACTGTTTTGATCATCGATGCGTCAGTTGTGCGCGCTGTATAAATTACCGCGGCGAGTCGTCAGCCTTGACGTTTAGTCTAATTAGGCTACAGTCTGCGACAGCTGCATCTGATTGGCTTATTAGCTGGCTAGTGCAGATTTGTGTTGAATATATTTAATACGAGTGCGATTTTTTGGCGTTGCAGTTCTCCTCCTGGCGTAAAACCTCAGTCAGCGCGCGAAGATCTCTTTTATATTTAAGCAAACCATTAAAAATTTAGCACTTGTTATGGTCATGTTATGGTCATGTTCGCTATGGCGATGGCGTTACTTTGTTTTTAGTGTTGATTTAAATTAATTATGACTTACTGTTAAAAATATCTTTTGGAGCACAATGCGTTTTGCTTTAAGGTTTAAATGGTGTAGACGCTCCTGCCTAAAACATTGCTGTTTCAGCGAAAGTTTTTTTTTATCTCTAATTTCGCTCTTTTAGATCGGGGATAATTATGAAACACCTATATAATATATCTTTAGGTTTTATCTTGGCTTTTAAGCATATTGTCAACCATGGGTCGAGCTTATTGTAAGTGGTTGTTATGTAACTGATTAACTGTTTGATTGATCTACTACTAGGTCTACTACTGCTGTCAAAAAGTAGTTAGGTCTATAACTACTGTTTAACTACTTCAAAAGATAAGTAAACGTAGTCACCTAGCTATACTGGTATAACTAATTTCCTTAAGTAACATGAAAATAATTAACTAGTGCAAATCAGTGGTATAAACAGAAATGGGAATTGGGGAGCCTCCGCTTTCTTTCACTCTCTTCCCATCACTTTTACTCCCGAATGCTGTGAGCTCTCCAACGGGGTCTGGGCGGAGCCCAAGCTGAAATCAAATTGGGTACATTACGACGACCTTATATGATCTAAAGGCAACAGTTTTAGTTTTTTTTGAGTCCCTAATGTCTAGCCTATTTTAACCAAAAAAATTGAAATTTTGGCCTACGCCCCAACAATGTCCACGGCGTCCACGCCATTAGTAGCCCACAAATTTGACAAAATTATGGCTAGGACGGAAACGGCTTTAAATGTAGTCTATCTTTATTCGCTGAAAATTGAAAACAGTTTTAACAATTATTCAGACATTTACGAAATATTACTTTTGAAACATTGAATGTGAAACGTTATCAATCACACACATGGGCCCAATTTTACATTGTCAAAACGTTTACGTTATTCAAAAATGTCAGTAAAATGTCTGGATTACAATAAAAAGTTACCAAGCAGTTGTAGTTAATCATATTTTTTCATGCCAAATGTGGGGCCCTATTTGTGGAGGGACCTAGGCAGTTGCCCATGTTGTCCATGCCTGAATCCGGCCCTGTACACAGGAGCCGTGTAGGGGCCCTATGCGTTATTCTCGCAGTAGTGATGTTTCCAGCGCATTGAAGGCTTTTTTTGCGAGAATGCCCTTTTATAAGTGTAGGCTGCTTTTGACATTGCCATCAACCCCGAGGAAGCTGTTTGATTAATGAGAGGTTTGTTGCTGTCTCCAAGCGTCGTTAAAACTTACACTTATTGGCGTACTTTTTGGGGCTACTCTGTAGGTTACACGTTTTCTTTAAGCCCACTCTGTATAACAATAAAAACCTCTTAAACGAAAATAATATTTTTTGCCTAAGTTCAGTATTTTTAAACAAAATATCAGATATAATTTTTGGCAAAATTTGCCGTTGTTGTTGCAAATTTTACGATTAGGTCAGTCATTCTTTAGAAGTAACTCCGCTTTGAATATAAAAAAAAACATTTTTTTCAACTGCGCAAGGAAATAAATCAGACTAAAGCCAACTTTGCACGTTAGGTATGTTAACAAACCACTGTAGTTATTTGTCGTTAAAACAAAAAAAATAATCACGAAGTTCACTCTGCAGTTGTACAAACCAAGTTAAAGGTTAAAGTTAGTTTCTTAATGCTAATTCATCTCAGAGCTATGGAGCGTCGCCTGCCATATGGGATCACACAGTGTTATTTGCCACTTGACGCAGGTCAACGCGCCTCGCTTCATATAACCCCAGCACACATGTAGGCCAATACTCGATTTACCTACACCGGAGGGATAAAAGGCTGAGTTGATCTTTGTGGTTGTTTGATTATATAGCGAGATGGTTTACCTGTCCGCAGACAGTAACTTATTCGAACAGTATTAACCATGCACTTGATAGCGACTCGACCGGGCGTCGAACTCACGACCTTTTGGTCATAAGTGCAACATTTTTAGTCGTTACGCCACCAAGCCAGCAGTTTAGTTTTGTCGCCTTTACTGTGTGCTAAGGTCAACTCAGCTTCCTACTTTCCGTGGGATGTGAAATGAGTAGTAGCTCACAGACTACTATGGGGGCGAAGGCTTGTTGTGGCAGATTGGGTCCAAGTGTTCGCTGCATGACGCCGGCAATGGATGGCCGCATAGTGCGCTGCGTATCATTCGCTTACCATAGGCGTAGCCGTACGGGGGCACTGGGGGCACGCCCCCCCCTTAGGAGCCTACTCAGTTACTCAAAATAGTGCAAAAATGCACCAAAACACGTCATTCTCACACCAAAAAAATCCAAAAATTTTCTGAGGAAGGGGCACAGCCCCCTCCCCAGGCCCCTTCCCCGTGGGGAGGGGACACCTATCCCCATACCCCACTCCTCAAGTGCCCCCACTACAACTAGATCCTGGCTACGCCACTGTCGCTTACGCCAATCAGCTGCCACTTCCGAGATTGTAAAGCGCTTCTGGTCTTGAGTCCGTCTCATGTAAGAAGCGTTATAGAAACACTGGACTTTTCCTACTACCTTTGCGCTCACGTGTGTCTGTGGTTTCAGATGGTTCAAGCATAAGCTGCGTGAGTGCAACAAGGTCGCGGGCTGGTCGCAACAATGGTAAGAGAGTGCGAACGATCTTCACACAAGATCAGTTGGACCGCCTCGAGAAAGAGTTCGAGAGACAGCAGTATATGGTCGGAACCGAAAGGTCTGTATGCAACACATTGAAATACGTTACTGCAACAGTGAATACTCGTAGATACGGAGACAGGGGCTTCTACTGCATTTCGATTTACCACTGGCATTAAATTAATGTATCACGGACATTTTTGAGAGGGTTATTAAAGCTTTAACATAAAGCTTTAGTATACAATGTGTGAAATTTTTTGTATTTTAATAGTCACGTCTTCAACAAATGCATTATGTCAGAAAAAAAAACTGCCACGGCAAATTCGGAATTTTCAACCACAACGAGCTCGACAAAAATTTAATCAAGTGACTGTGACAACTAAAGGCAGTACAAAATGGCACGACTTGTGCCCAAGGCATCTATTGCCATTCCCGATTGTTGGTAGGCCCTATTTGTTGCAATCGCCGAGGGACTATTTCGGGGTCGAACCTTCACTTTGCCGCAGGATTACAACAAAGTAATTTAGTGAAACGCTGAATCGCGCTCTGTCTGTTTTCCAGGTGGTAGCAGCAATTTACCATCGCGTGATTTGGCTGGGGCTTCAACTCCCTTAAATTTTTCCATCCCCAGGGCGTCAGAGATTCCCATCTAACACAATGCGCTTTTGACCCCCCAAGTGTATCTACGAAATGCCATCTAAATCCGTCAGACATTAAGGTGTGTATGACAGACGACAGGCAGAGTGCCAGACAGACAGACAAACCACTGTACAGAGAAATGTGTAGTTATAAGCGAAATCGCCTGCGTTAGAGCGATTCCGTCTTATACTTATTTCATGATTTATTTTTCACCATAGTGGCTAGAGTGTTAACTTTTAAGTGCCTTGGTCTCACTTTACTCAAACGTGACTACTGATGTCTCACGTTTGTATATAACACGTGCTTGCAGGTAGAACGCGCCGTCTATCACGGCCATGAGTATTGTGCTTCGCTACACTTGCATAATACAGCGTGTAGATCGTGTTAAAGCCTATACTTACTCTAAACTGAAGACATCGTGCTGCGCAAAGGCGCATACAGAGCGACGTAACTGAACTGAACTGAACTGACATGGTTTGGTTGTTTCTTTCTTGACGAAATGACCAGTGGGCAAGCATCAATGTATTACAGTAGGCACCGTCCAATGGCGTCTGTGTCACCGACGCTGTTAGATGTTGCCGTTTGCTCTACGTTTACGTTTGCTCGATGTTTGCTTCGTATAGGCTATGCTTTATAGGGTGTTTACACGATCGAGCAAACATCGAGCTGGCTCAAGCAGGCCTATTGGAACCCCGTCCCTGACTCGAATGTAGGCCTGGGCTTGGGCTCTTAGCCCACAGCTGATCACGTGTTATATAGGCTTTCTAATTACAACCGCCCGCCCTCTTAATTAGCATGCTAATTACCATAGAACGTCGAGCTAGCTGCTCGATGTTTGCTCGATCGTATAAACACCCTATTACATCGCTTTGTATATGCGCCTTAAGTCAATGTATTGGGTGGTCGGTGTGCAGGTGCTACCTGGCGGCTCAGCTGGGTCTGGTCGAGGCGCAGGTCAAAGTCTGGTTTCAGAACCGACGCATCAAGTGGCGCCGCCAGGCGGCCGACGCACAGCGCCGCCATCTTGCTTCCGCAGCCTCCGCAGCCGACACTGGCGCCACCAGCGGCGGTCTGGCACAACTCAGCGACTACCAGCGGGCGATGCTTCTAGGCGCCCCGGCAGCCTCAGCGTTAGCATCCCACGACGCTAACACGACGTCGCGGTCCAGTCTTAGCGAGTCATCCTCCAGTAGCGCCGAGTCGGGCTCGCCAGGCTTTGACACCGCTGCCATCGCCGACTTCCGGTTTGAGATTGGAACTGCTTCGATGTACACCGGAAGTACGCCGACGTGCAATGGCGGCGGCTCTGATGACGTCATGGACCTGCGACGGACCTCTCCGTAACAATCAACCTATCGAGGGCAAAATGGCAAAATGTCCTAACTACAAACTACAAAGTTCTTCAAAATGCTATCGTACTTAAATATCTTATTACGAAATGAAATCTAGCAATCAAATCTGTAGGCTTACGTCATTTATTCACATACTTTACAAACTTCACAAGAACATCAAAAATACTGGGGAAATATCTAAAAATGTATTGCTTAAAAAGTGCTTTTTAATTTTCTCGAGATATCATTGACAACACAAGAATTTTTTGCCAGTCTACCATCGATATGTCGGTCAGGTAATAAGTTAAAAAGTTAAAGGGGTGCATACCTCTTTTCATGGAAAACCCATCGCAGAGCTACGGAACGTCATCTGCCGTGTGGGACCAGACAGTGTTATCTGCCACAGGTGAACGCGTCCAACTTCAACCCCAGCCAAGCAAGCAAGTTGGACTCGACATATTATGCGGCTATCCCATTAACCTTTGACTTATCGAGCGAAAACCGGTTTCTCCTGCAGAACGTACACGGCAGTGTTGGTTTGTCTTTACACGCTGTTTCGTTTTAGAGTTAGGACCTCGTACCGTACAGACGGACAAACATACGGGCAGTACCCGTAATGCGGCCTATTGGGACGGCCACATAATAAATGAGGTAAAAGTTATGACTGCAGTTGCATGACCGTTTGACTGTGTTTCAAGTCAAAAATTATGGTAATTTGTTTCAACTTCGTTCGGCAGTGTTATACTCCATTCACTCCGCGTCTGGAGCATCCATTGTAGGTCTCACAATTGCGAACCTTGAGAATGCTGCAACGTTGCGAACGTCAGATACGAGCGATGTGAATTCAGGATTAATTGACTTTGAGACCAAACAGCCATTTTTGCGACAGAAACAACACTGCTGGAATTAACCTGTTCTTGTTGCTGGCACACCATGCGATGTTATAGTATGTAGCCTCGCATCCGTAGTCTCGCAGTGTGAACTGGTGTGCTAAGGAAACGCAGATCGGCGTCGTGCTATAGGCCTTTTTGGCTTGGGAGGATTTTGCATGTTTACTCGTTAGCTGAAAATCTAGGCAGCTTTTTCTGTTAAATTAAATACTGTTCCTCACATGGACTTGAGCTACAGTAATGTGTAACTGCCGTTAACGTTATTGTGAATGAAACATAAACAGTTATAAACAGTTATCACCACTGTTATAGTATTATTACTGCTTTCGATTGTATTTGATTGATCAACTTTTCTGAAGTTATTCCGGGTTACGGACAAAATCGCCAAATCTCCAAATGTGACCGAATCTTCCGAATGCCTATTTTGTGGTCCAGCGTTAGGCCTATAATAGGTTGGTAACCATCATGGTCGAAATACGATCATAACAGACTGGCAGTAATAGGGCCTAGGCCTGTTGGCAGTATATCGCTAATTACCTCCAGTGTTCTAGCAGAGACTTAATCTGACGCGTGGTAGGCTACATGTGAGACGTCAGTCAAGTGATGTGAATTGAAGTGATTTATCTCGGGGACGGTCGTCCATTATGTCTGCGTCGTCGTCGGTTAAAAAAAGCAGGGACAGAAAGTGGCAAATTTTTGATAGATGAGATCACGGGTGCTCAAAATGTCAAATGTGTCTCTAATTTTAGACCTACACACGATGTGAGATTTTCTGCCCCAAATCCTGTATTCTTAAGAATGATTTTGACAAAAAAGAATTTTCCGACAGGCTAAAATATGGCGGGAGAAGGCAACTGCCCGATTGCCATGGTGCTACTGCCGACGTCTGAATCGGCTGCGTACCACGTATGACGACGCTGAAGACATTGCGATTAGCATTCCACGACGACCGCGCGGCGACGAAAAGGCAATTAATGTGCAATATAGTCTGACAGGTGCACAAAACGCAGCGGCATAGGCTACGTCGACGCTGCATTTGTGATGCTCGTGCCTCGCGGTGTCTTCCATTCACGTCCGCGGTCATTTGACGCTTCGTCGAGTCGACTGCACGCGTTTGTCGACTGCACTCTTGTGTTGGCAGCAGCACCAGCAGCACACGGAATCCCAGTCTTGCGAATGTGTGCAAGATGACATCGAATAAGGCCATAAAGACCAAATTAAGCTGACAAAACGCGGAATCGTTTCTCGTTTGTATTCGCCAGGTGACAGCATATTAACAGAATCGTTTAAGTCATAGCTGTACTTTTGTTTCGGTTTCCCGCATTCTATTCTCATTTGAAACATTTAAGTTCTTTTAAGTTTATGTGGTAGATTAAACTGACACTGAATTGCGACGAAATGGCTGGAGATAGATCAAGACAATCTGCGTACGAAATTTTCAGCATTAAACGTAGCAGTCCAAGTCCCGACCCCCTAGGTATAAGGAGTCCGGCGCAGGCGGGCGTCAAAGACGGCTACCCTCTAAAAGTGGTTATTTTACCGCAATTATCTCGTTTAATGTGAAAACGGTTGGAGATAAGCACAAACATGCGGCATATCATAACAAGCACTGGTGATGGGCTTTTTGGATTTGTAAACATCGATGACCTTGAACGACCCTGAACCTCCCAAAAGGGTGTTGGTGAATTTTTTTTGCAATTTTAGGCTGCAGCACACATTTCAAGAGTGAATTGCGACGAAATACTTGAAGATATACCAACACAACCTGCGTATGAAATTTTCAGCATTAAACGCAGATTTTAGCAGTCCACATGTCGACCCCGTAGGTTCAAGGAGGCTTGCGCACGCGAGCGTCAAATAGGGGCACCCCTCTAAAAAGTGGTTATGTTAGGCCTACTTATATTGGCGTGCCTAGCGTGAAAACAGCTAGATAGGCAGCTATGCTGCGTAGCATGAGAATCACTATTGACGAGCTTTTCAGCCGTATTGACATCGATAACATTCAGTGACCTTGAACCCCCAAAATAGGGAGTTTTAGTGTTTTTTGCGATTTTCGGTTGCGGTGCAGACTTCAAAGGTTGAACTGCGACGAAATGGCTGGAGATAGACCAAGACAATCTGCGAAAAAGAACTGCTAGTGTTGTCGCGCGTTTCATGAGCTTTGCTCAAATTACTTGTTTGCAAAGATAACGCAAATATCTCATTTCTTTGCGCTTCCAAATTGTAAAAAAGTGGACAAATTTGCGGCTTCCATTGAGCGTCCAAAAACCGAAAGTGCTTCAGCTTTTCAGGGCGGCACCTCCTGGCCAGGGGCTCAGCCCCTGGACCCCGTTGGGGGCTCTATAACGGCAGAAACTATAACTATAACTATAACTATAACTCTATAACGGCACCCCCGTTATAGGCTCGCGCTACCGCGCTCGCCATGGGGCCGTGGCCCCCAGATGTTGCAGCCTAGAACCGCCACTGCGCTTACACTCCAGTAGTCTATACTGCTTGGCGTAGCAGTGGCGCGTCAGCTTGAAACGCCAACAGCAATCGCAGTTTTGTTTTCCTATTCACTAGAGGTCAGCATCTACACCATATGACTACACTACAGCGACAGCGGATTAGACCGTGAACACTGAACATTCTGCTAAAATATTTCGCTAGTATTTAAGCACTTTGTGTTCATACGTAATCGCAAAAAAGTTTTAGACGCGGTTGATTCTCTACCGCTGCCACCTGGCGAACACAATGAAAAAAAGACATAGCGTTGGCGGAGATTTGTGCTCTACGATTCTGTGCCCTACTAAATTTGCATGCAACGTACCGCATTATAGGCCTAAACTTAAACTATGGGCAATTGAGTGTAGTTCGTTTGGGCCTACTAAAATCTTACAAATGTACAGCATTTCGTAAACATTGTGGCATAAGACTCTTAAGAAAATGCTGCGTATTAAATAAAACACACAGCACTTAATTGCAAAACATTTTTTTTCAAATTGCTATTTTGGTTTTACACCTGGGCAGCCTACGCATTCACATTTACGTCCACGGCTTAACAACGTAGCTGACTTTCTTCTGGTTTCAGTTTTGCATGTAGGATCCCCTAAAGCCCAATTCACACCTGCGACGCCGACGTGACGCGACTTTACAGTTGAGTCGCGTAGGCGTCGCAAGCGTGAATTGGGCATTAAATAAGTCCATTGGGTCTGAAAATTATTCTAAACTGTAGCACTACCGGACGGACGGCAAACGCAGCATTTAACAGTTAATTAGTAGCGACACAAGCAGCGCGCGGATGGGAATCGACGATAAAGAATGTCAATATAACGCCAGTTTTTTTCTGAGTTTTAGTTTTCATTATTATTCTTTATTTCTTACCTTTTCAGTGTTTTTCTTATTTTAGTTGTCTTTACTTCAGTCTTTTTTCGAATTTTGTCAGTTTTACATTTAAGACTATTTCTATTCTCAGTATCTCTCATTTCATTTTCTTTTAAACATTTCAGTTCTTTTTAGTTTATGTGCTAGATTAAACCGACAGTTTGTTTGTCAGTTTGTGAGTGCAAATTTTCCATTGTATTGTATTGTATACGCGTAGCAAATGCACCGAGACGTATATTTAGCAAAGTGGGTTACTATATACCGGGTGGACCAAAAAAGTTACCATAAGACCCTTTTCAACAATGTCAATATAACGCCAAACAAACTGCTAAACAACAGATAGGCCTATAAAATACTGTTTGGCGTTAATGTGTTCATTGAATTTGATGTGAAAACAATTTCATAATTCTTTCGATAACACGGTGTTTTTTGCGGTCTGAGTCAAACAGCGTTCATCGTTGGCACATGATATTTATCCGGCAGCCGGAATAGCCTAGCCGTACAAATAGCTTACGGCTGCCGGATATATAGTCACCGCGTTCATCGTTAGTTCATCCAACCGAGGTGATGAAATTACAGTATTCTATTCACGTGAAACAGAATCGTTTACATCGGCTAACGGGAAACGAAAAATGATACATGATTAAACGAAAATTGCCTAATGGTTTGCATCCGGCATCCGAGGAGAAGAAAACTCAAATGCCAAAAGAGTGTCAGTTTTTCGGCCACCCTTAAAAACCGTCAACTAACGGTGTGCGATCTGAGAGGCGGCATAGATGAGGCGGGCGGCTAGCACACTGTAGCCGGTCGGCGTGTGTGTGTGGCTGTGGACACACAAGTGGACCGTAGTGCACTTCATGGGCGGCCTGCAGGCTAGCGGCATGGCGTGGGCGGTCACAGCAATGCACGAGGTCGACATGACCTACTGCTGCGTTCTAGGGATGGGCAATCCGTTGAAATATTCTTCGTTGCATCGCGAGTTTTCGTGGCTTTCATCGGTGTGATTTTCTGTTCGTTAGATTTGCTTGACCACGCAACGGACACGACGCAAGAATAGACGCCGCTTTTGTCCTTGCGTTTTGGCCGTTGCGTCGCTTGCGTCAGCTGCGTGCGTATGTTGCGTTTGTGACGTAGGCCTACTATCTTGCGTTCGCCGCGGTCTTTATATAGAAATCGACTTGTAGTGTAAAGCAAAGTAGCTTAGCGTTAGCGTCAGACCGTAGCTGCCATACATTTCTAACTTCATCGAATATCAACTAATTTTGGACGTTTTACTAGCCGAATCTTTACTGCAGAGTACATCCGATTAATAGGGACTTATCGGTGGGAGTGACATTTCCCCACGGACCTGTCAACCGCAGACATTTCCCTCGCCCGGACATTCCCCTTGTTTTTCGAGTGCATAGAACGGAGAAACTGTCCTACACCCTTATAGGCCAATATTCTGACTCAGTTTTGGGCTTACAGTTTAATGGGCCACTGTGTATGTACTGTATGTGGACATATTAAAATAATAATCCGATATTACACCGATTTACTGGTTTGGATAACGCGAGACCTACTTACTCATAAAGTCAAATTAGAAGGGCACTGGGACAGCGCAAACCTCTGCCACCGCTATATGAATTTTTCCGCTGCGTTCGCAGCACCATAATTAGGCCTAACTCCGCCAAGGAGGTAATGTTTTTGCCAGACTGTTTGTTTGTCTGTGTGTCAGCAAGATAACTCAAAAAGCTATGGACATGTCTTTCTGAAATTTTCTGGGAATGTCGGGAATGGCAAAAACTACCAGTGATTCAATTTTGGGTGAGCCGGAAGGAATCCTGGATTCTGGATCACTTTGAAATTTTTGTTAACATTGCTTTCAATGGGGCATAAGGGAAACCGCTGCCAAATCTAATATGGTGCTGCCACCTGGCGAACAACATGGCGTTGGTGGGGTCTGCGGTCTCTGACTGCTTTCTAGTTGGTTTTGCGGAGCGTTTGCTTATCATTCAATCCTATCCTGGATCCAAATGGTGATCACTGATCAGATGCTGATCTGGAGTCTTAAACTTGAAGTTTGATCATACACCGAAGAAGAAGAGAAAAAATCATATCACCTCTTTTGTTGAGCGAAGTCTAACCTCCCTTCATAATTTAGGCTAAATTCGTAGTCTTGCTAACAGACATATGATACAACCAACAGATAGATAAACTAGAAAAGCAGTCAGAGACCGCAGACCTCCGCCAACGCCATGTTGTTCGCCAGGTGGCAGCACCATATTCGGTTTGGCAGCGGTTTCCCTTATGCCCCATTGAAAGCAATGTTAACGAAAACTTCAAAGTGATCCAGGATTCCTTCCGGATCACCCCCAGAATTAAATTACTGGTAGTTTTTGCCATTCCCGACATTCCCAGAAATTTTCAGAAAGATCCGTCCATAACTTTGTGAGTTATCTTGCTGACACACAGACAAACAAACAAACAAACTCTGGCAAAAACATAACCTCCTTGGCGGATGTAATAAAAAATAAGCCGCTAGAGACGACGTGGCTCGCGACAGCTATGATACAATAGCCGAGCTGTGGACAGACAAACGGAGTCGGATGCAGACAGGTTGTCTGACAATAAGGGTCGCTTATATCTTTCAGCGTTGCCAGCCAATAAACGCAGGGCATCACGTAACATTCTTGTCGGCGGTAAATATCGACATTGAAATGGCGATATTGACCCATCACTACAAGAGCGTACGGTATGACAGAGCGAAGCAACACCGGCCGTGTCTGTCCGTTCGCCGTGCATCCGTCGCACACAGGCAAGCAATCGGACTGTAAACAACAGAGGCTCAGAGGGAATATTGACCGCGATGACACTGTATATGGATGCTTGCTTGTCGCGTGATAGAAGAAACGACCGCTGGTCAATGTGGTCGTCATAGCGTGCACGTCAATATCCACCATTGCTGCAGCTACAGCGCTGCGCGTACAGTCGCGCAAATGGCATGGATTGTGGTCTAACCACGGCAACTGCTGTTAACTACAGGTCAGTATGAGTATGAAAACTATTGACTAGCTGCTGAAATTGAGTAACCCTGCAAAGTCTTTTGAGCGGCAATGCTAAACCATGCAGGCAAGGCAGGCCTGGTGGACAACGGTTACACACAGCCACTTTTAAAGGGAAGCCGAGAGCTGCGGAGCGTCACATGCCATATGAGATCACTGTGATCACACAGTGTCATCTGCCACCAGATGTGAACGCGCCCCGCCAATTAACCCCAGCCAGACAGGCCGGTACCCGATTTCCCTACCCCGGAGGGATGGAAGGCTGAGGTGATCTTGAAAAGGCCTTCCCCGAATTGACCTATACCGAGTCGGGCGGGTCGTTAAACCCTACTCGCTCACTAACTAACTACATACCCGGATGTGTGGTCTACCTGACCGCAGGGTCATACCCATCCAACTAGTAACCACCACCTGATAGCGAAGTCAAAATCACGACCTTTCGATCGTGGGCGTAGACAGGCTAAACTAATCATCGTCAATTCATCATCATCATCATCATCATGGGCAAGCCCCTCCTGAAGCGTAGCCATCTTCACCACTTGTCGCCAACGAGCTCGGTCGGCCACAGTCCGATGTTTTGTTGTCGGAGGTCTTTGCTCGACGACGCGTAGCAACGTTTGTCGGGAACCGCTGCGAGGCCATCTCCAGTCGCTTGGCGGTTCGTACGCCACTTCCGCATTCCGCAAAGTACACCTTCCCCGTTGATGCCGTTATGCCACGAAGCCACTTTTACGGCGGCTGCGGCCAGGACGGCGACAGAAGTTATGTAATCGCGGGCTGCGGCAGTTATCAGTGCACTGCACTCTTCATTCTCACATTTCTCTCTGATGTTGGATGTCTTATTTGCCCGGGTTTGCAAACCACCGGATTTCTGTGATCACTGTATCGGCCCCGTCGTCGAGGGCGAAGGAGCCAGATGACAAACAAGCCAGGGGTTGAATTGTCCAAGCTCCAAGGTGCAAATCAGCCAGGGGCAAATCGGCAAAGTGGCGAAAGAGCCATAAATCTACCGCACACAAATTTCATCTTATAAAACGTAATCGGCTTAATTAAGCGTGATGTGAATGGTCCGTCGATAGCAACACGACCTGGATTTTAGAAGCAGTAGGCAACTCGCCTAGCTGACCGGTGCGAATTCCGGACGGACAATTATTCGAGCCGGCCACGCTTGACCGAACAAAAGCAATTGGCGCCGGCATACCTTGCATATTGGTGCAAGCGCTGCGTGCTGTTGATAACAGTCAGCTAATACCAACCATTATAAATGCCTGCCAGCCGTTTGGCTATGTGAAAAGTCTGTACTTTGCGTATAAAAGGGCAATTGTCCGGTTAAGTGATCGGGCGTATGCTCTGCCGTGCGTAAAGTAATCGTAAATGAGCCACTATTACGACGTCAGTAAGGGGAATAAAAGGTTCAGGCGAAGATTGGAAACAGTGGCCAGAATTCGTTTTGATTTCGGCGCCCTCTCTGGCTGGGCTGCGTTTTACTTAATCTGGTGGTTGTCGACATCATCATCATCATCGACAACCGTGGGCTCAATGCCCGTTGGTGTCTGACGCCATTCTTACTATCGCTGCCCACCGCTGCCTATCTAGGGCAGCGTGGCTTAACTCCTGCAGGGTTG
>Ga0056128_1001408_pt1 | contig 26710 bp, 12 predicted proteins | sample WorMetLIZISLAND2_FD_71113 | JGI IMG/M metagenome (GOLD analysis project Ga0056128, IMG submission 71113) | Marine gutless worms symbiont microbial communities from Max Planck institute for Marine Microbiology, Germany - Olavius geniculatus... ... | reverse complement strand
CTTGGTACAGCTGACTGGGGTTGCCTAGCCGGCCGCTGCGCCAGCCTGTGTCTGCAGGCTGCACACGGTGGCCGTGCAGCAGGCGGCTCTGGTTAGTAACGAAAGCGCATTAGAGGCGTGTTTCGCGATGATGCGCTCTACAAATTGGCGACCTTTACCTTTACCTTTTTAATAGCAAGTGTGGGAAAGTCGTGTGTCACTGCAGGGAAGCACGACCATACATAGCAGTTTTAAGTCTGTTTAAATGCAGCAGTTGTCACAGTGAAGTCAGGGATGAGGCATGACAAAAAGCTCACTAAGAGAAACTAAGAACTGTTACAGTGTTCTGTAGAACGTTTATGCCGCAAGTCCCATGACACGGCAGTAGTCTAAGATGGGTTTCGATGAAACTTTCGTTCGTTGTTTGTTCAAATCAGCAATGTTCAGTTAGTGATGGAATTTCGTGCAGACACGCCCATGTGTGTTTTGTGCAGACGAGAAGTGGTGCAAACGCCGCTACACCGTGCGTGACTTTGTGACGCGATGTCTCAACATTAATGGTATTCCCCGTCGCTATTTCTGGGAGTTGATGGCACATTTCACCGACGATGAACTGGAACGAGAGAAGCTTGAAGAGTTCTGTACAGCCAGCGGCCAGGCAAGTTATTAGTGGCATTTTCAGTCGCTGTGTTCACACTTAGTAGTTGTTCATTTAAGTTTGTTTCTCTGGGATATCGGGTACATCTGTCAATGATGTAAGTGCTGTAGTGTAAAAATATACTGAGCTAAAGAGTTCCGTGTGAGTTTTATCATTTGTTGAGGCATATGGAAAAGATATTTCATCAAGTTTTAGTCCCAAATGAGTAACTGGGGCCCTGAAACTACATTGTGTTCATGGGCTTCAAATTTACAGTTTAATCATTGTTTATTAGAGCTGTTGACTTAACTATGTTTTTTGCATAGTTTATTGTGATTTGCCGGTTTTTTACCTCCGCCAAGGAGGTAATGTTTTTGCCAGACTTTGTTTGTCTATCTATGTGTGTGTACAAGGTAACTCAAAAATTTATGGATGGATCTTTCTGAAATTTTGAGGGTATGTCGGGTATGGCACAAACTATCGGTGATTCAATTTTGGGGGTGATGCGGAAGGAATCCTGGATTCTGGATTATTTTGAAATTTTTGTTACCATTGCTTTCAATGGGGCATAAGGGAAACCGCTGCAAAACCGAAGATGGTGCTGCCACCTAGCGAACAACATTGCCTTGGCGGAGGTGTGCGGGCTTTGACTGTTTTCTAGTTTTACTAATGAAACGTTTGATTTGATTTGACTTGCTGTTGGTCGTTGGGAGCATTGACAGCATTGATTGTAAATTATTTCCTCAGTAGAGAAGTTATTCTGTGTTCTTGTGGTATGCAGGAAGAATTATACAGCTACTGCAACAGACCCAGGAGGACAATGGTTGAGGTAAATGGTTTTCAGCAAGATAGATTCAGCATTAGATAATTAACCTCAGAAACGTTGGAATTGTTCCTGTGTGTAGCTGATGTGTTTCGCTGACTGTGTTTGTGGTTGCTTTTTGCGTCTGCATGCATATATATTTTCTTACTTTTTACTATTTTTTAGGTTTAGATGATATGGGTTTTTTACCTGATACAAATAAAGATTGATTAATTGATTGATTGATTGATTGATTAGTGTAGATTGTGGCTGCTGACAGTGTACTTGCACACAACTTTTATTTTTTTTAAATTGATTTACTTTGCTGGGAGTTGTGTAGTTATAGTTGTAGTTGAACATTCAGCTGCAGTGTGGCAACAGATTTTAATGGAGATGAGGGATTTATATGATTAGCTGTTTTTCCAGTTTATCTTAGAATGTGACAGTTAAATTGTTTCGCAGTTGTTAGACATAAAACGATTCCACTTTTACTTTTTTCAATATTTGTCAGCAGAAAATTTGTAACCATTTAAGAAGTTGTATCATTTGCCTAAATGCAAAGGACTTATTGGATTGCAGTGTGTTGTGTGTCGTGTGTCATTTGTGTGTTGTGTGTCGTGTTCTGTGTGACTCAGTATGTCACTGCTTTATCGGTGTAACTTGTTGAGTGTGTCATTTGTGTACAAATGTGTCACAGGTTCTGCGTGACTTCCCACATGCAACTAGCAACATAGCCGTGGAATATTTGTTCGACATGATAGGACCTCTGCGGCCTCGAGCATTTAGCATTGCTTCTTCACAAAAGGTTCAACCACTCTGCTTTTCTGACTAAACACATTGGTTGAAACATTAACTAATAAGATTACAAATTTATCATATTACAACATTTATCACTTATCGTTGTGGAAGTTACTTTGCAACTGCTGCTGTCCTCTTTGGAACAGTTTTCATTTACTGTTCGATGTCACCACGGTCATACACATTGAGAAAAGAACAAGACAAGTCAATGAACCAAAACAAAGGTTCCTGCAAACATATTTATTATCTATGGCAATTTATTTGCTGATGGAACATCCAGCAGTGGCAGAAATTGTTAAGAAGAAAGAAACAGTAATTGCCAGAATGTACTAGATGAAGGTTGTTAATTGATTAATTTATATATAGCTTATTAATTACTGTTTCTGCACATACAGACACTTGCCCCGTGCAGAGATGTCATCTTGTGATCTTGGTCTCAAGACTGTCTCAGATAGCTTGTACTTTGTGTCAAAGTCTGTGTTTTTGAACTTTCATTAGTCATAAATTAATTCAAATTATGGTGACAAAACTTGCATGCTAAACCACTGTCTGTATATTGATTTAATGGTGATATTGTTAAGATTGGAAATTTAGCATACTAGAAGTGCTGCGCTTTATGGGCGGCAGTTTTCCGCCACGAAGCAGTACAAGCTAATGGGCTTGGCAGAATCAGCGGGGAAAGAAGACCCGACAACTCAACCCCCACCCCCTCAGGCTGCTCGTGGGGGGAGGTAAGGGGCAAGGTGTGGGCACGTACCTAAGGCCCAAGGACTCAAACGCCGCGATCGGGGTCAGCGACCATGCAGCAGGGAAGGCGCTAAAGCGGGCTGACAGACAGACAAACAGACAGACAGACTTTCCGTTCATTATAGTAAGATTGTCAGTCCGTCAGCCTAAGACTCGTTGTTGATTAGTTTTCAAATTCTTATTCTTGAGATGTTTGGCTTGTTTACATTGCTGGCTAGCAGCCGTAGCCCTGGTGTTAGTGATTGAGATTTTGCAGCAGAAGATGAAGAATATTTGTTAGCCATACACAATGCATGCAGCCGTTATCATTACTACAACATAGGGATGGGCTGCCAGAAGAGTGAATGCTCATCAATGCTGAACGTGCATATAAAACACTTCATTAAGACCGTGACTAAACAAGTTATGATGCTGCAAAGAGAAAGACGGCAAAGAAATGATTGGCGCAACAGATGTTGAAAGAATGTGTGCAGTGGATATTGCAGTCAGTCAAAATGGTGGAGTGTCCAGTGCTGTTTTGTTTGTAATGAACGTATTTGTGTACTATAGGTGAACAAGGATCAGCTTCAGCTGTTAGTTGCAGTGGTCAAGTACAAGTCAAAACTACTCGTTGAGCCACGCCGCGGCGTCTGTTCCACATATCTAGCTAATATCACGCCAAATGCTGGTAACTAATCCTCACAGTACACTCATTGTACTAATAGGATAAATTATGGGCTTTGCCAATCCAGCTGGTTGCATGGCGTAGTTGGTAACACGTCTCGGATGAGACGAAGTTACTCTACGCCGTGCCCGGTTAGTACTTAGATGGGTGACTGTCTACAGTACGGAGCCAGCCAAGTAGGTCGACTCAGCCTTCTACCGGATGGTAAAATGAGTACTGGCGGTGGTCAAGGCCATCGCTAGGGAAGAAACAGCGAGTTCTGCGCAACAGCAGGCCCTGTGGCCAGGACTGCAAGTATACCGATCCAGTTGGTTAACCCGGCCGACTTGGGCTGTATGCTAGCTTAATTGGGCTTTGCCCTCGCCGGCTCAAAGTGCCGTCAAGGGGATGAGCTCCCTCACAATGGACCTAGCTGTCTATGCAGAATCTTCTTCTTCTTCAATCCAGCTGCTTGTCTAGCTGTCTATGGACTCCTTAATCGAAAACAAAAACGTGTTGAGACACACGATTGGTGTGAACGTACCCCAGGACGGGAGTAACTGGTGTGCAAACGTTATCTCAAAAGGTCAGATTAAGGTCAGGATTATGGTTGTGCAGTCAGTGTGCATTGTACAGGGTGTGCCAAAAAAATGACCCAACTTGGTTTTTTCAGAACTTCGTCAAATCTGTACCGAATTTGCTAATTTTTAGCACGCAGATAGCCAAGACGATAGAATTATGTAATTGTGTAATTATTGTCCACCTCATGTAATTTATGTTTATGCACTACTGTGTAAAACACAGCTGCTCCAAATTGTTACATTACGCAGTGATTATCAGTATCAGATTGTTCACTTGTGCATTATCAATTGCACAAAGGGCACCATGGGATTTAATAATTTTTTGGTATTAAGCATTTTACGCTGAAAGCAGCAGACAACAAGCTAACTGATTGATGAGCATAAAACATATTTTATCCATGAATGAGTGCTGTGCATTTTGTTCAGTTGATCGTTAATGCCATTGTCAGCCGTGGCATCATGTCAGGGGCCTCATTTCAGTAAATTTGTTGGGGTATCAGTGATTTTGGGGTCTAAGTCTGCATAAAGTATTGTTTTTGCAGCAGTAACACTATTTCAGAGGTAAGATTTATAGGGAAAAAACTAAAATTGTAAATCCTTGGGGGGTCCGTAGACCCTACCAGCCCCCTCCCCGCTAAATGATGCCACTGTGTACACTTTGGACATAAATTCTGATAATTTGGAAGCAAGTTGTTAAAAAAACTTATAATTCTGCTGAATGAATGAGATTTTGGTTTATTGTGTGCTTGATAAGTCGTTAGAACTTTTATGGAGACATCAACTGAGCATTATGCAACAATTTGGAGAATCTGCATTTTACATGGTAGTGCGTTGACTTAAACAAGGTGAGGTGGACAATGAGTGTATTTTACATATTTCTATCGTCTTGGCTATCTGTGTGCCAAAAATTATCAAATTCAGTCAAGATTTAACGAAGTTCTGACAAAAACATGTTGGGTCGTTTTTTGGCACACCCTGTATATCTGACTTGGCTGAGAAGACTGTTGTGAGTATGGACACGTGACAGGATGAGGAATCTGACCTGGCAACAGGTGAATGCGCTCCGCCTAACCCTAGCCAGGCAGGATGGTATTTGGTTTACCTGTTCCAAAGAAATGGAAGGCTGAGTTGATCTGATTTAAGCACAAAACAAGAAATATTATTAGATTGTGACCAATCTAATGTACTCCTCACGCATATCATTTTCTTTTGTATTCTTTTAAAAGCTTTTACATTTCTTTTGGTTGCTATTAGAGACTTGGCATCTAATTTAGACCCGTTTAATATTACACTAATAGTGACTGGCGTCGAGGTCGTTATTGGAAATTGAAAACATTGCCCGATTTTAGGAACTGAGAGGAAAAACTTTCCAGTAAGGGTCGATGACGCTTGTTGCCATTTGTGTTGCTGTACCTCAATGCATGCATTTATCTGGCATCGTTGTGGAGATATGGTGCCTCAGACATAATGGGGTCATGACCTTGATCTTTTGGGGTCATGTGACGTCATCGGTCACGTGACCATTCGACTCCCGGGGGTTGACTTCCTATGGGTGATCTATAGTGACCATGTGACTATCTAGCACCGTTATGGAGATATGGCCGTTTGAAGTTCTTCCAGGAAAGCTCTTCCTGGAACAGAGGTCGGTCGTCAGTCGGTTGGTCGTCGGTCGTCGTTTGGTTCTCAATATTACACTGATCTCATATACTCTTCTTCGCTACATTAGGAACGTAGCGCACAAGGAGTAAAAAAATCTTACGCCTACACCTGATTCATGCAAGTAGGTGAAGTGAGTGTAGTGTATCCAGTATGTAATTTGTGTCTGATGTAGGTGCTGAGTCAAAGGTATCGGTGTGGGTTGAGCGTGGTACAATCGAGTTTCCACAATCCTTCGACATTCCAGTTATCATGGTGGGTCCAGGCACCGGATTTGCTCCGTTCCGCAGTTTTATACAAGACAGAATATCACAGCGCATCGCAGGTCATCACTGTCTCGTCACTTTTACCGAGTCTGTCTTGTACTGAGACTGCTGCTTTTCTTTTATACGTTTTATGCACTGTTTGTGGAACGTTTCTGTTGTTCTACTTGTTTTATGCACTTGGAAACTTATAGTAGAGTTTATATATTTGTGACACATAAGAAAAAGGTAATTCTGCAAGTTTGTTAACATAGTTGTAGTTGTATCTTGTAGTTTCCTGTTTTTCTTTCTGTTTTGTTGGCTAGTCTGCCATGTTGGCTTAGTTGGTTGAGATTTGCACCCCCTGTCCTCCAATAGACAGCATTATCACATTGATGACTGTCTGGAGGATAACGGGGAAGATTATTAGAACTACCAGTATGTTAATTATATGCACACATATAGTGGAGTTCTTACAATTTTAGGTTAACCTCATTTTTTGTGTTTTGTGTTTCTGTAAAGGTTAAACTGTCTGTTTATTGTAAAGTTTAAACTTACCGTTCCATTATTGTGTTTGTGTGCATTCTGCCTGATAAAGCCGTCCCCAAAATGACTATACTTTGTCCAGTGGGACGTTAAACTCTACTCACTCACTCACTCACGCAGTCTGCCAGTAAATTCAAGGCAAGGTGTGGTTGCAATTTCAGCTGTACATTGTGTCAGGAACTACAAGCCAAATACGTAACAAAAATGTGTGGCAAATTATTTCTAAACGCCATTTGCTTATTTTTTGCGGGAGAGCAGCGGAGTGAAATATCGTAAATTTTCACGTGTTTAAAGACTAATTTTGTGTAAATTGGTGCAGGCAACTATTTGTTTATTGGCTGTCGGAACAAAGACAAAGACTGTTACTTGGACGCTGAGTGGATGCTGGAGGAGACCAAGTCATTTCTGAGAGTCTTCATGGCTTTCTCACGTGACCAGGTGACTTGTTTATTTGTACGAGGTGATTGCTTATAGACAGGTGAAATAACAACAACTTTTAGCATAGTTAGGTGGTGAAGCCACCAAGGCATTTTGTACAATAGAAAATTATGTCGGCTTAGTGGGGCAAAATATTTTGTGGCTGTCTGCCTAGCTATCAACCAATCCGTGAGCCTAACCCTGACATGCGACCGTTTGAGATTGTCATACCTGTTACTCTTGCCCTGCAGAACGTTGATGCCAGCTGTGTTTTTTGCCTCTTTTTGATGTTGCTGTTATTGTTGAGTGATGTTGATGATGCTGTAATACGTGACAGGTTGAGAAGGTCTATGTACAAGACGTGTTACTGCAGCAAGCTGATCTTGTGTGGTCGCTCATCGATCAGCATCAGGCTCACTTCTACGTCGCCGGGTCTGTGTCTATCTTCAGTTTGTCAGTCCCCATCGTTCACTGCTTTGCTACTTCGTTCTGTCTAGAGCTGTGGAAATTAACCATTAATCACATGGTTTGTCACTAAAAATGTTTTATTTTTCATACAGTTTCAGTCGTTACATTTTCGATTAATGTCACTTCACTACGAAAGCTTCATAAAGTAGATACGATGCACTTGCAGAGCATTAGTCGGAGAACGCGAATGTTATAATCTGTCTACAGGAGTCACTGAAACAAATACTTAGGCCCACGCTTATTGAATGATGTTGCATTTGTGACAGTTGCTAGCCGAATAACTTTTGAAGTTGTTAAACGAAAACATGAATTTTCTTAGACATTACCACTGACAGGGCACTTTTACTTGTGTCGGGGCAGGTGATGCTGTGTGGTAAGTAAGTAAGTAAGTAAGTAAAGTGTAAATTTATATGGCGCATACTCAAAAAGATCTCTAATGCGCTTAATACATTTTGTCATTTTGCTATATGTGGTCTCATATAGCAGGTGATGCTCCTTAGCTCTGAGGCGGGTTTCCTTTGAAGAGCTCTACTATTTAACCAAAAAACCATTAACTTTTTGTTTTTAGTTAAAATTAATTATTTATTTACCTTTAATTTCATTAATTTGATGATTGAAATAATTAATCGTAGATTTATATCGAGTCATTAGTTAAGAAATGTTTAATTGTTATTAGTCCTAGTTCGCTCTGTTTCGTTGTGGTTGTGTATGTAAACATTGTAGTGGTTTGTGGCTAGGGCTAATGATTAATTGTCCGACTGTTGTTTAATGTCGCTGCAGGAATGCGAAGAATATGCCTGAGAGTGTGCGTGCTGCGCTGAGGACGATCATTATGAGTAGAGGTGAGATGACGCAGGATGAGGTGGACAGGTACTTGGATCAGATGGATAGGACCAGACGCTACCAGGCTGAAACCTGGTCTTGATACGCATGATATTCTGCTGTTGAACGATGATGATGATGCACTTTTGATCTGATTTGCGGATAGTTACCGAGTTGCAGAGATGTGTTGTTTGTTTGTTGCATTTATTTGTTGCTGTTTTTACGTGCAAGAGCTAGCATAGCTCTAGTGCATATTAGCTACGGTAATTCTATCTGTCCGTCTGTCTGTCATTTTTTCACGACCTCGTATCAACTCAGAGCCTCTAGAATTTTTGTGACAAAATTTTATTTCGCTGGGTCAGAGGAATCCCCGCAAACGAGGGGGCGAAAGAGCGGCACCCCTTAAAAAGACGTTATTTTCCCACTATTGGCTCGTACAGTGGTTGCAGATAGGCACAGAATGTCAACATATGACCTTGAATGACCTTGAACTTTCAAATAAGGAGTTTTAGTGAAATTTTCGCACTACAACACACATTTCAAGAGTGAATTGCACCGAAATGGCTAGAGATAGACCAAGACAGCCTGCACACGAAATTTTCGCCATTGAATATAGATTTTTGCAGTCAAAGTTTTGACTCCCTACGTTTAAGGATGCCTGCGCACACGGGAGTCAAAGAGGGGTACTCCCTAAAAAGTGGTTATTTTTCCACTATTGGCTTGTCTGTCATGAAAACGGTTGCAGATAGGCACAGACATGTTGCTTATCATAACAAGCACTGATGACATGCTTTTAATGATATCAGCATCGATGACCTTGAATGACCTTGAACCCCAAAAATAAGGGTTTTTAGTGATATAATTTTGCGATTATTGGCTGCAGAAGTGTGAATTGCGACGAAGTGGATGGATGCAGGGGCGTCTGCACCATATAAACCTTGGAGCAAATGCTGCAAGAAAAAAATAGAGGGGAAAGTGTTTTGGAAAATTAGGGGGAAGTTAAATATTATAATTCTGCATTTTTGATATATTGCATGTTATATCCGTTATAGTATTAAACTTCCTTCCCTAATTCAACAAAAAAACTTTCCCCTAGAAACGTTTTTGGGAAATTAGGAGTGAAGTGTACATGCATTATATCAGAAATGCAGAATTATAATATTTAACTTTTCTCTAATTTTCCAAAAAACCTTTTTCCCAGGAAGCCTCATAGGTTTAAAACAGCTGTTTGGACTTAGGAGTGGGAGGCGAGCATCGTAATAATTTTTTTTTGCAATCAGCTGCAAGTGATCAGAATATCAGAAGTGATAAACAATCTTTCTTGTGACCATTTCCAGATTGTTGCAAGAGTGTCTGAATGCTAAAAGACCAGCGTTGTGTCAGACTGTCAGTAACACGCCAGTGTCAGTGGTGTTGATGTAAGCCATAGACTTGAATGATGACGTTAACTCATTTGTATACTGCTATCATTTTGTGTGGGCTCAAGTTAGGACAATTATTCATTAACAATGTACAATTGCATTATGACGCATTTGACACTCAAGCTGTTCATATTAATGACAACTGGCCTCTAGTAGTCTACTCTGTGTGTCTGTCTTGTCAGTCAATGTCAGTGTCAATCTGCTGCTGCTGCAGCTGATGATGATGATGATGATAAGGTTGCTAATGATGCTGTTATTGTTTGGTTGACCCTTGAGATATCACGAATGGCAGTTCTTGCTGTAACCAAGTTTGCTGCTCTGGCATACTGTATTTCAGCTTGTAATTCGCTGTTCTCATGATTTACGATATCCTGCAGCCAAAAGTGCTCTGTGACGCTTAGAATGCACCAAATTCGTTTTTTTTTCGCCGGGGCTACGCCCTAGACTCCGCTGGGAGAGCTCACGACGCTCCCCCAGATCCTCTAGTCGGCTCGGGGGATACCCTCTCCCCATTCCGCACTTCTTTAACGCCTACACACTACGGAGCCTCGTTTAGACGCCTACGGCGCCTTACTTTGAGTCAGGGAGGGGGAACTTGTTCCAAGGACTTAAGGGGGGATAGACGCCCTGGATGGATATATACCAAGAACAGGAACTGCTATAGGATCTCGCGCGTCTCGTGAGCATTAGCTCAGATTTCTTGTTTCATCTATGAGAAAGTCATCATGTTCAGTGGTGTTGTTGGTTAAAAAGATTAAAGAAGGGGGGGGGCAAGAAGTTGCAGTTTTCAGACACGCGGCTGCAACTTTTTGACAAAGGAGATGTTGGTATTCGAAATTTCAATTCTGGCCGTGATTTTTTTCCAAAATAGAAGGAGTTTCAGCTTGAGATTTTTGTATTTTTAGAAGAAGATTTTCCGACATGTTAAAAATTTAGGCTGCCCCCTTCCCCCGCCAAGACACCCAAGTGCTGCATTGTCATGTTTATGATGAGGAATTATTGTGATATTGAATTTTACATAATTTGTTACTGGCCGGTTGAGAAGCGCATCGTGATGTAGTCTATAAGGCTAAGATGGTGGAAATGTTGACGTTGTGGGTAAACCGTGATAAATAATAGAATTGCAGTGAATTTTCCATTTATGGTCATATTCAGCCAAATACACATAATGGCCCCCATTTCAATATTTACGTCTATATATAAAAATTCAAAAGTCAAATATGAATACATTTGCTGTGTGATTACTAATGCTATTTACAAAGTCATAACAGAAGTCAGTACTGTCACTGTTGTTTTTAATCTTATCAAGTAATGTTTGTTATTCAGTGAGTCGCCTCAGATTCAGTGAGTTTCTCGCTGACATTGTGCGCTTTATAAATTAAATTTACTTACTTACTTATTGTATTTGTTGGTTATAGAAACTAGGCTGTCTGTCTTATACTGAAAACAGTCAACAAATATTTTACCGTAAGCGCCTACCGTAATCAGTGTGAGCAAAACCTACAAGTTTTTCTCTTGTAGGCCCTATAGATGTCCACTTTTGTGAGTGACAAAGCATGTGACTATATATGTGACTAAAACTGATATCATTACAGTACATTTTTGTTTAAATATTGGCATTTCAGTTATCCATTCAGTACTTGTATTTGTATTCGTATTCAGCCACCAAGAAGTGCTGGCTGGCTGTTGGTTTGTCATTGCATACAGCTCTAATGAATAAAGCTCTCGAGTACGACGCAACTATGACATCAAGACATGAGCTCTAGCAGAGGTGTACAGATAGGTGGAGCGTGTGAAACATGTTCTGACGATCTATAGGCCTAGGCGGAACTAGCGTTCATTTTCAGTGCACCGTGGTTGGGGTGTGGCTAAGGAGTTTTCTAAGTTTTTCTGACTATTTGGACGATCGAGGCGAGCACAAATTTTTGAAGTGTTTTAGGCTGGCTGTTTTATGCATTTTTGTGCACTGTTTAGTACTTGTTAGACCCTGTTGGAAACACTGAATAAGCCGTAGATATGAAAAAACGTTCCAGGAAAAATTTTTTAAAAACGTTTAAAATGTTTAAAAACGTGGCAAGAATGAAAAACGTTGAATAAAAAACCTTAGCCCTGATTTGTTTAACCTCTTGCCTAATGCGGCTGCCTAATATTGTATGTGCAGCATAGCTGGAACTAGAGAGAGACCGAGAGAACTTTAGGCCCAGTTCAGTTTCAGTTCAACCGTTAAGTCATAAAACCAAGTAGGCCTATCACTAGACTAACCAAGTAGGCTAAACCAGGCCTACCACCACCTTTCGTTTCTGTGGTTTCGTAAATGCTTCTTACGTTATTAGGCCCTAGTGAGATTTTTTGTGAATGTTTTTTAAAATAAACGTTGAGAAAATGAAAAACAAACTTTAAAACGCTTAAAAACGTGGCAAGAATAAAAATAAACGTAAAAACTTTTTTTACATCTATGGAATAGGCCTATGTCAAAATTTGACATGATGTCATGACGTTTAAACCAGCACGCATGCAGTAATGCAGTATAATTAATTATTCATGACAAGCGCTTCGGAGATCGTTAGGCCTGGTCGACACTAGGTTTGATCCCGCCATTCCCGCTTATGCACAGAACACAAAAAATGTGTCAAATTGTCATAATTTTGGCAGAAATTCTGCTAGAGAAATTTTCATTGTTCAATGTACGTCAGCTCAGCTGTTTCTGTTTTAGTCTTTAAAGATTCCACTTCTTTTCTGAGCAATTTTCACTAATTTCAGTTGCAGTTAATTGATCCAACACGTAGTTCTTGTTATACTGCTGCACTTAAAGTACGCTGGGTTCGATTATTCAATCATGTCTCAGAACTCTTAGCGGCGAGCGACTAAGCTCTGTCCTCGTGCAGAAAAACACGCCGAACAGTAGCCTATAGACAGCCCCTCGTCGTCATATAAATCGTGCGAGCCTTGAAGCGTAGTCGAACACACACGCGGGCAGGCACTTGGGTGTATTGTAGGTCAACTGTGACGAGTAAACAGTGCAACAAATGAAAAGATCGCGATGACGTAGAAGACTGCAGTGCAACGACGCCTCATTCTGAATCACCTGAGCTGAGCACAGTTCTGCACGGCTACAATGTCATGTAGGTATAGCGGTTACTGCATGCCCGTAAATCATCAATCTACGAGGCAACACGCTAAGTGCTGCCGGCTAAAAGAGATAGTACGGTAACGTTATAGGCTAATGACACGACCCGGTCATACCACACACTATTCAATTAGCGGTCGATTCTTTGTGGGCTAGGCCATATATCTTTTATGACTGACCATGGTTCAGAAATGTTTAATCTAAAAATAAGCTACCGAGTCATAACTCCATCAAGTGTTTATTATTTTCACTGCCGCGCTTGGAAATAAAGCGTGTGGCACTGTGGCTAATAAAAATTAGGCTACATTCCACCATTCTATTTCCATAGGCCAAGGTTAATGCCAAGGCCTTAAACATTGCGACAATTTTAATACTAATATAGCCTTTTGGTGTCAAAATCTGGCGTCCAATTTTATTTGTGGGCATATGAAACATCATGAAGCGGTTTGTCTCACAAACGTGTAGGTAGGGCTAACGATCGTTTAAAGAAAATCACACACCATTGCAATTAACAACAAGCTCAAGGCCGTGCTGAAGCCAGCGGCAAGGTCAAGGCCAGAGAGATTGGAATTTAGAGCAAAGCAAATGATAAAAATCTGGGTCTTAAGTACGAAGCCAAAATTATAGCCGTAAGGCCATATTACACGTAGAACGAAAACAAATCTGAGCTAATGCTCGTAAAACGCGCGACGCAGGTTGTCTCGGTCGATCTACAGTAGACTAACTTCGACAAAAATTCACTCTTGAAATACGCGTCGCGGCATGAAGTCGCGAAAAATGCTCTGAAATTCTTTATTTTGGGGTTCAAGGTAGTTCAAGGTCATTGCCATCGGTACCACCGAATAGCTCGTCAGTAATGCTCGTTATGATAAGCAGCAAGTGTGTGCCTATCGACAACCGTTTTCACGCTAGAAGAGTTAATATGGGTAAAATAGGCCTAACGATTTCGCACGACACTAGCTCCCTCCGTTTGAGAGGAATCCCTTCAATCAGCAGCACAAAATTTGCTGACAAGAAACTACTAGAGACATTGGTCTTTCTTATGGTAAAAACCGCGAGTCTCGCCTGGGCTTGAATCGGTGCCTGGTCGTGGTAGACAGATAGACAGACGGATATGGACGGAAAGAAATATGATACGCGTTTAGCACATAGGCCTAGTGCGTCGCGCGTAAAATCGTTTTTTAAAATATTTTGCACATTTCAGTGCTTTATTTCACACGTATCAGTAACCACGTTTAAAAACATTTGCACAAAAACTACATAAACCAAAAAAGGTTTTGTTGCAAAACATTTTAGCAGAAAAACCTACTGCTAAATACATGTAGATGTTCATTGTTCAACGCACACGGTGTCTCTGTGCATTTGGATCTTGGCTTAGGTTTAGGCCTACTCGTCGGTTTGTTTTAGTGTTGGGTAGGTTACATCCAAGAAAATATTATAGCGAAATAACTGTCGGATGGTTTTAATCAAAGTATTCTTAATATTAGAAACAGTATCAAAAATGCCTTCAAGTAGACTACGATAATATTTAATTTTTCAACGTCCCGTGAACACTAATGAACACAATACTTACGTTTCTAATAGGCTTACTCTGTTTATTTGTCTGCTATTGCTATTTTTACTTCTCTTATTTTTGAGTTTTCTTCTGCTTTGCGTATCGTTCTCAAAAATTGCTTCATCTACGTAAATCACGTGAGTTTCACTTTTTAACGCGCAACCCTATAAATAATAGCCTACTGCGTATAACTTACAGTGTTAGATTCCGAGCAGCGAAATAATTCGTCAACTCAAAAGTTAGGCTTATACGTGGACGGTGGACGAACAGACTAGAAGGCTTGTATATGCTTGTCAATTTTATAGTTGAGCTCAAAACTGACATTGTAATTAGACAGGGCCGCTGGATCTCAGCTGTATATGTTTGCTACGTTGGGATCAATCACTGTTATATTGGCAGCTGGGCTGGTGGTAGGGTAGGGCACTGGATGTACGTGTGTGTGGTAATGGTAGCCCATGTACGAGATCGATAATTCTACCCGCACACGCTCCGACACCGGCAGCTGAGCAGGTGAGCGAACGTTTCGCTCAGTCCACCTGCAGCTGCAGCGGCTGCGTCTGTGTATCGAACTGCGCAGGTGTATAGACTATAGATGCTTTTTGAGCTCTTTGAGGTTTGGGGATAGCGGTCTATACAGCGGATATTCTTTTTTTGAAATATGTGATTGGTTTCGATGAAAAGTGTGCACGTTAATGGACAGAATAATTTGTCGTCGAAGTATGCGGCATGCATAAAATTCCGCATATATACAGGTAGGCCTAGGCTTATGCATAATAACGTATATATATGCGGCAAGAAGTGCAAAACAAAATGTCAAAACTATTTGACAGATTTTCTCGTTGCACAGAATTGTGAAAGATTGTGATCGCATGTCATGTACGACAATAGGCGTTAGCAAATCTGTACGAAACAATGCATATCTTCGCACATTTCTGCTTTGGCGATGCAACCTCAAACCGCCGGAAAATGTGCGACATGCGGATTTTTATATGCGATACGTGCTAGAGCTACGATCGCCTGTTCGCATAACCGATATCTCTGAATTTATTGTCGACAGTGATATAGAAGCACGATAGATTTAGCAGCGGGTTGAATTGACACGGCATGCAGTATATCTATCTATTTCTCTGTGTGTGAACTGTTTATAAGTGTGCGTGCCGTCGCTCTTCGTAAGTTCATTCTGCAGGCGTTCGAGACGATTGACTGACTGTAGCCTACTGCCAGTGATGGGCAAATAAGTGAAAGATAATTTAACTAAAACTAAATTTTGGCTAACAAAAAATTAATTAAACTATCAGTTAGCAACTACTTTGGCAATATAGTTAACTAAACTAGTAATTTTCATGTTATCCTTTCGAACTAAGTTGCAACTGTTTGAGTGTAAACTGGTGCAATTACGTTGTGGACAACACATCGAAATTTGTCGCCATCAATCACTGTTGATACATTCCACCAAATAAATTTGTTTGCATTGTTGATATTGGCTACAAGAAAATGTCAATTTAAGAAGAATCTAAACATTCTGAACAATTAAAAAGAAAGAATAAAAAAGAATGAAGAAGAAGAAACTATGAATTTATGTCACTCTTGCGACAGTTGCTTAAGCTGGAGAACTCAGCACGTAACGTCAGTGTACATACTAATGATAGCCTTCTTATAGGGTGTTTACACGATGAAGCAAACATGAAGCAAATGTATTGAATATACGTGCACGACGTGTGCTCAGTTTGCTTCGTGTTTGCATCATTGTGCGAACAGCCCATTTGAGTCCAATAATGTACATGTCATTTATTTCGTTGCAAATTGAAAATTAATAATTAGACTACTTTTGAACTAAACTACTTTTTTATTTTAATACAACTATTGATCTCACTATAACAAATTAATTACGAGACTTAGTTAACAACTTTTAGCCAACTTTTGCCCATCACTGAGCACCGCTGGCTCGCATACCACCGACCTACAGGCGTCGCGACATCGACGTCGTCTTGCATAGCGTGCTCGGCATACAGGCGCCACGTACGGCTGCAGGCCGCCTTGCCAGCGAGACGAGACGTTCGCTGTTCGTACGTGGCTGGGAGCGACAGCTAACGTTGACAAATTGTCTGTCATTGGTAGCATGCCAGGCAGGTGCGTCTGCGACCTCCGAGACACTTGGAGCCGGTGGTTACGACGTGCGCACACTGATGTATAGCTGCTGGTAGAGTTCTGCGTGCGTGTGGCGGGAGGGCGCGCTGGCGCTACGACGATGATGATGTCGAGTGGTCTCGCTGCGTACAAATTCTTCTCGACCGAGAACCTCTACCATGCTGACGTGCAGTCCGTCGGCGGTGCTCGAGCTTCACCGGCTGCTGTCTGGAACAGTCGTACCACCGGCCTGGGTGAAGTGCTGCGCGGTCGCAGAACTCCGCTGGTCGTACGTGACGTCAGCCGCCGAGACATCGCAGATCGTCGTGAAGTCTTCGTCCACTCGGTGTCGTCATCTAGTCTGGTCGTCACCGACGGACTGACGACGGACGGCGGTCGAAGCGCAGGACTCGTGTCGACAGGACGTCGTTATCTGGTGCCGCTCGACCACGGTGGCTGGTTCGAGCTGTTGTCTCAGGACGGTCACGCCGCGGCCCCAGTCACCAGTGTACATCAGCTGATGAAGCTCGCTCCAGAACGCTGTCTGGTACGACGGACGATCACCGCAGCACTGTCCGGAGACCGACAACCGTGTAAGATCGTCGCCGGAGACGTGCTCGACCTAGAAGGCGTAGTGAACAGCAGCAGTCCGACATCGTCACTGCAGTGTCTGCGGTGCCGTGTCGTCAGTACGGGACAGACTGTGCTGCTGCCTGCTGACCAGCGCGGACTGTTCAGTCCAGTGGCTGGTCCCACAAGCGTCACCGGAGTACATCGGATGCGTTCTGTCGTCAGCAAGTTCCGTCTGCCGGTCGTCGTGCGTCTGATCACCCGCGTCAGTGCGTTTACACCCAGTCCTGCCACTCCGCCGCCGAGCTTCGTGTTTCGTGTGATAGCCGTGCATACTGAGCCGGTGGCATACGTCGTTCCGCTGTGGTTGATCAAGGCTCCGACGGACGTCAGCAGGCGGTCGCTGTTGTCTCTGCCGCTGGTAGCTCAGTCGTCCAGCGTCCTCGACGGCGTCACCGGTGGGGCGACGTCGTCGACGGAGAACTGGGCGGAGGCGGACTGGACGGAGATGGAGCGACGCTGTGATCAGCTCATCAAGTCGCGCGCCGTCAGCCTGGAGCTGGTCAAACTGTTCGCCAGCTACAGTCACGTCGACGCGGACCGGCAGCGAGCTGCTGCGGCACAGGAGCAGAACGCCGCCCCGCCGCCTCCGCCGAGTACTGACAGCGAGTGGCGTCTGCTGCACGAGATCGACCACATCTATGACGCCATCAAAGCGCCGCCAGCAGCGCAGAGAAACGGATTCAGAACCGCCACAGCCATGATGCGTCAAATGCCTCGCAGGTATCACAAGTAGTAGTGTCATCGGTTAAATACGTACGTGGGGCAAAAAATTGCAATTTTCTGACAGGGTGCTCAAAATTTTCATTTTGCTCTTTAATGTTTTTAACATGGTGGTTTTCAGCCTTAAATTGCGCATTTTTTGGACGAAAATTTTCCCACAAGAATAAGATTTTAATAGCCAAAAATTCGGGCTACAACGCCACTGGTTAACACCCATTGATAACGTTGCTAACGAAAGGTTTAACTAACTTTTATACTCAGCACTTAGACCTGAATAGGCCTAGTTTTTGTAAAATAGTTTAGTTTAACGAAAAGCTTTTTTATGATAGTTGCAAACTGAATATATTAAATTGCCTTATGAGAGCCAGATTGATGAGATTGCAGCTATTCATAGTTCATGTCCCTTGCTGCCGCTTGAAAAATCTACAACAGTTACTTTTTGTCGCTCGTCGAACAGCTTTTTTCCTACGTTACGAACTTATATGTGCTGATTGAGCAACTGCGATGCTATGACCACCGAAAGCTCAAGATGACAGCCATTGTGTCAGCGATTGTAGCTCGAGTGATTAGCATATAAAAATTAGTAAACTAATTGATGCGCTACAGCTATGCTGTAGGCGTTTTTGGGACGGTTGTCGTCCGTCTGTCTGCCGTCGTCTGTAGGCCTAACGGATGTACTGTGGCTAAACGGTGCGAGATAAGGCCTAGGTTGCTATTAATCACTACTAGGAAGTCGCAAGTTGGCTTTCAAATGTCATGAAAATCATTGACCTTGGATGACCTTGAAGGGTCATAACGCACTATGGTAAATTAATCGTCCGGTATTGTGACTGAACAGTAAGATCTGATAGGGCGCTGGTGATTTCTTCTAAGCTGTCAATAGTAACCATGTCACCATCTGCAGCGGTTTGGCCGCAGTTTTAATGGCAAGTTTCAAGCTACAATAGCGGCCATATCTCGGAAACGGTTACTATTAATCACTAGTAGGAAATCCCATGCGCCCTTTCAGATGAGATAAAAAAAATCATCGATCTTGGATGACCACGAAGGTTAGTACTGCAGCAGGAGCTGTATAGGCTAAAGTGCGTCTTCCCTAGCGACAGCTGGGCTTTCTTGTTTTGCAATTTAGTTGGCAACAAAAAGTTAGCCTAACAAAAGATGTGGTAACTCGCTCTCTCTTTCTTGCTCCATGGGTTCAATGCTTGTTGGTGGCCATGACATATTTGGCAAAGTAATTCCATTTCATCGTGTCCGTCGCTAATCCGTATAAGGACTGATGCGAATATAATACTCGTTGCACCAGTCCACTAGGTTACCCGTCCATCTTCTTATGGGTTTCCGTTCTTGTTTTTACCGTCCATTATGCCAAAAACAAAAACGCACCGACCATTTTACAGGCTATCTGACCAGTCGAAACAAAAAATCACAGTCGCCAAATATAGCGAATGACATTAATACAGTTGGCCTACACGTGCTACTGACTAGATTTCGTGTGAATATTATGGTGTAGGGTTTAGGGCTTAAAATTAGGGTTATGGTTTGGGTTTAGGTTAGCGTTTTTAAAAAATTTATGTGACAGTAATGAACATCAGAAGTTTGCGTACAATATGGGTAGTAAATTCGAGGTTATTGCAGGCAAGCAAAAACTTGCCGACTGGTAATCCGTGATACCCAGGCTGCATGCTAGGCTTGAGGTGCTAGTTGGCCGACTGGCGGATCCGTGATACCGAATTTGTTAAGGTTGAGGTGGTCAGTTGCTCGGCTGCCGCCGTCCCGGCGGCGGTACGATGAAGGATGCTCGTCGTACCGTCACAGCGACACAGTCTTAGCCGGTACCTATGAGCACCATTCGGTATTTGTACGTACTTTCTAAGGCGGTAACCGGTCAAATATCCGGCCTTCATAGATCCGGATGTTTGACCTATGACAAAATTTGAGCAGTCGTATAGCCTATAGGATATTTGACCGGCTGCTGGTCAAATTTCCTGTGCCAAACAGAAATGTACTCAGCGCATTTTCAGTCAGTTGCTCATTACCGCAGGTACCGCAGCGTTCGGCAGGACACGGTCGGTCCGGCGCTGGACGTGAAACTGCGCTCTCCCGCAAGACGCTCTAACACTCTGGACAACAAACCGTCACATTACCACAGCTCGTTCGACTTGTTCCACCATCACAACCAGCCGCAGCACCCCGCCCAGTTGCAGCATCCACCCGGCCCACGACAGACGCAGCCCGTCAGACTGCAGGGCCGCGCCGACAGACGACAGTCCTCCCCGCAACTACAACTGCAGCTACAACTACAACAACAACAACTACTACACATGGACGCTGAGCAACGACAACCGCAGCAGAGTGAGCCTGTGTACGAGGAGCTGACGGCTGCGGTAGTGAAGGGTGGATCAGCGGCACTAGCAGCAGACAGTGAGATGCAGGTCAGTGATAGGCCTATTTGACTTACCATGTCAAAGTCAAAGCTTAAGTAAATGATTTTGGGTGCAAAAAGGTCAAAGCCAAATGAATTTTAGCCCGTTTGACTTTACCTTTGACTTCTCTAGCATGCCAGGCTTTTGAACCAACTGAAATGCAGTTTAAGCCCGCCCCAACTGATTTATTCAAAAATGCAGTCAGTTCTACAGTTACAAAGTATCACTTACTGCGTTGACTGACTTGCTGACTTGTCTAGGGTGTCAAAATTGCATAAAATTCAGTATTGTACAACAATTGAATCGTATGAAATCTGGCTGATAACTGTCTCCACAAGCATGGTTTAATGTCGATATTGACTTCTGTCTAAATTGACTGGTGAGTGATGAAAGTACTGTAAGATGTCACATCGATTTAACGGTGAATATTAATTACGTAATAAATGTACAAAACATCAGTTTATACACTTGTTAACGGCAGCATTTAAGGACTTGCAGTTGCACATCGAAAACAGCAAAAATTACAAAAGGTGATATTGCAAGCATCACACTGACTGTGTGTCAATGTTCTGGTTTTGATTCAGTGGGGGGTCGAATTTTTGGCCTTCCCATAGGAAACAGAAGTCGCCGTAAACACAGGGCTTGAACTACCGTTCAGCCTGTGATAGGCAAAAAGTATGTCGTGAAACAATGACTGTCAAAAAAGTAAACATAAATAAAACTATATCATTTCAGTTAACTACAAATATACAACATAAAGTTGATTGTTGAAACAAATTAATGCACATTAAAACTGAAATGCTAATGCCGCTCGCTAGTTTTGTTTAGTTTTTTGTTCGACAAAACAGTGTCAAAGGCAAATGATTGCTGGAGGTGGAATATGCCTGATGCAGGTGGAAAATGGTCAGTACGTCGTGCTGCAGGGCGGGACTGACTCGTCCACGGCTGCAGCTGCTGACAGTCTGAGAGAAATCATCAAACACAACCCAGCAGCAACTCCGCCTTCGTCGTCGTCTTCGTCGACACAGCCACATCGTCCCATGTCCGTCGACAGGCAAGAAGACTGAGCTAAGAGTCGCACAAACATTATTTGTATTGTACATTCGATTCTCTGTAAGCATTGGCCTACGAGGTGGCGCATAAGTGAAACGTTATAATGCTTTACGTAGGTCAAGCAGTTGGGAAGGTTTGGAAACGATTAGGCCTATAACCCCGATCATTTCGTTGATGTTAAACACGCATCCTTTCACTGCGGTGATACCGGCTAATCGTTTCCAAAACTGCCCGATTGCTCGATCATATGCTCGATTTACGACAGAACAATTATTTACGTTCCGTATTTTTCTAGACGCTGTATAGCACCTAGCACCTTTAGGCGCTTGTGTTGGCCTCAATTGGGTTTATATTCTGTTAGGCCTAAGGTTAGGCCTACTTGCACCGAGTGGTGTACATGTTATGTGAACTATAAAAGTGTGTGCAATGTGCACTGTGTTGATTGACAGGTCGCGGCGCTGGTCCGTGGCAGCGGGTCCTGGCGGACACATCACCGCCCAAAGTCTGCAGATCTTCAACGCCGATCTGACCAACAACCACTGCGTCGAGAGCGTTCCAACGGTGCCGCCAGCACGACGACCTGACACTGACACCACTACCACCACTGCTAACATCGGCCCGCCGGTCCGGCAGCACTTCGACCCCCTCGCCACCACCGTACCACCACAGTACTTACCACCGCGCTCCGTCAGCAGCGGCCGACTCACGTCATCGTCCTCCGATGACGTCACCACCGCCACCGAGCGCAACCTGACGTCCGGACGCGGCACAGTGTCGAACACGCTGAAACGAGCGCTGTGCCGACACGTCAACAAGAAGACAACGGCACAGTCTGCTGCCTCCGAAAATCCTCCACCTCCACGGCTAGCTGCGACGACCAATCGCAACACGACGAGACCCGTGGCTGATGACGTCATGATGCCGGTGACGCCACCGACCAGTGACGTCATGGCGCTCGAGTACGCTGCCAGCGGCGGCGGCAAAGTTACACATTTCTAGAAATGATAATAAACAGACGCCATGAGTGTTATCATTCTTGACGTCTGGTTCACTTAGCCAAACGAATGCAGTATGCACACGAGCGCCTGCTGTCGTAGCGAACACCGTACGATGTGCCTACTTATGTTTATGATCCCGATTCCGTGTGACGTCACACAGTATGTTGGTGATGTATAAGTGACCGAATTACAAAAAATCGCCGATGTTATGTGCAATTATATTTTCCAGGTAACCCAAGTACCCAACCTACATGGCCGCGATACGCTGACGAACAAACGGATGGACAACTTACAGTAGCAATAGGCCTATACTTCATTTTGCACATGAGCACCGCACGGTAACACGACAGCACAGCAGTCTGAGGGAGCAGTCATAACTCGTTGGTTGTTGCAGCTTGGTAACGATATTCCAACGCTGCTGTTTTTTTTCTTTAGATTACGTCTTTGTGATGATTTGTTCTGCAAGCATGCTAGGACGATAGAACAACGAACTGCAATCTGATGACCTTTTTGCCCTTATCCAACAAGAAATTTGAGCTAACGCTCACGAGACGCGCGAAAGCGTATAGCAGTTCCTGTTCGCAAACTGTCAGTCTATCTCTAGCCATTTCGTCGCAACCCATTCTTGAAGTGTGCGCTGCAGCCGAAGATCGCAAAAATCAATAAGCCCCCTTATTTCGGAAGTTCAAGGTCTTTCATAGTCATCGATGTTGATACGACTAAAAAGCTCGTCACTAGTGCTTGTTGTGATAGGCAGCATGCCAATGGTGATCTGCAATCGTTTTCACAAAAGACTGGCCAACAATGGTAAAATAACGACTTTTACGGGGGTACTGCTCTTTGATGCCCTCGTGCGCAGGTTTCCCTGAACCTAGAAAATCGAGACTTGGACCGTTGAAATCCACGTTAAATGCTGAAAATTTCATAGGCGGCCTACTCAGCATGTCCTCGTCTATCTCAATTGATATCGGCGCAATTCGCTCTTGAAATGTCTCGCAGACAGAAATCGCCAAAAAATCCATAAAACCCCCTATTTTGGCGTTCAGGTCTAAGGTCATTGATTTCGGTGCCAATCGAAAGCCAGTGTAGGACTTCCTTGGTGATTAATATAGTAACCTCATCCCTGTCTCACACCGTTTTTGAGATACAGCGACTTATTGGCTGAAAATTGCAAATTTTTCCTACCTCCCTCTCATTTAGCGCCCCCGCTCGGGAAATTTATCGAATTTATGGGGAATTCGAATTTATGTTAACGCTTTACGGATTCTGAAACTAGAGTCTTCCAGGCAGCCGAAGGTGAAGATTCGATGATCCTAGCTTGCACCGTTTTTGACTGATCCACCCGTGTGACGGACGGACGAACGGACAGAATTGCGATGGCTACGACGCGCTAAAGCAGTAGCTGCTTTCACGCGTAAAAATTCTAGTAGCTGCCGTAATAATATACGCCAAGTTATTTCATAACTTCACAATTTTTTCAGAACTTGACCTATTTTCAAAATCCTTTTTACCAGCGATCTTAAAAAGAATGCTAACTAAAACCCTCAACCTCTCATTGCACCTCGAAACTGAAAACTAAGTAATATTTTACATTATTTAGTCGCTGTTTTATTGCCAAAAAATCACTGTTGAGTGCTCCGGTAAAAGAATTTTAGAAATCATCAGTATTTGTCTTTTTATGACACGTACAGAGTGGCACAATAAAAAGTAGAGCCTTAAATTTTTGACATAACTGCATCAAAAGGTGACCTATTTTCGTTTTTTCAGAGATATTCTACAGTAAATGTGCGATGATCCATCGCATTCCATCGCGTCGCTACACTACCTTGTGAAATCTGGCCAGCTTTCAAATAAGTGAGTTACAGGATCACTACTGACCTGCTAACTTCCAGCATTCTAAAGCTGATAGTGTATTTAATGATGCGCTTATAGGATGTCATGGTCAGTGCATTTTCACTGTTAGGCCATGTGGCTAGTGAAAGAATTTCAAAATTCAGTTAACGGGCAATACGGCCTAGGCCAATATGTGACCTGCTGTGAATATATGAACATAGGGTCGTTTACTCTTTCATGGACCACCCTGCAGACAGTCTCTTGTTGTCGTTCATAATATGTCATGCGCTGTAGGCCTATTCAACGGACAATAAACGGGTAATTTACATGTATAGAGACTTTATTGTATTTCGTTGAGTGTACTGTTGGCCTTGCAAATGTAGGCCTGCATTTTGTTTACAATCTTCATTGCTGGCAATTTGTGGAGCTGACCTTGGTGTGATGGATGGCGCCAGATATGCCGATATACGTGGTGTCTCATAAAAATGACCCCCTTTTCTTTTTTTCATAATTCACTCGAATGATGATCAATTTACATGAAATTTTTACGAGTTGTAGCTGAAGAAATAATAATTCATTTTACAAACATTTTACAAAATATGACTTTTGATTAAATATTCTTTGCTAGTCGTGACGTAACGCTGACGTCATCTGTCGTGAGTACAAGCTTGCTTATCTCAACTGGTGTGTCAGTTGCTACCCTGCTTTGATGGAAAACTTAATCTGGTTTGCTGATGACAAGAAGTTTTACAGTTGCAGCCACAAAAACTGCGCAAAACGATTGCATTTACATGTCTGTAGGGTTAGTTTGACTGTAAAAATTTTGTATAAATTGATCATCATTTGAATAAATTATAGAAGAAAGAAATAGGGGGTCCATTTTTATGAAACACTCTGTATAAATGACAATCATGCGTGATCTGTGCTGAAAACTGTATTAAACAGAACAGAAAATGAGTAGAACAAGTGCTGCTATATAAAAAATACAACATCAAGAAATGGACAGAAGATATATGGAACCACAGATAAAAAAAATCTAGAAAGAAAGAAAATAACGAAAACTAGTATGATAACAAAAACTGATAACAAAAACTGTAAGCAACGAAAATCCACTGCTGATGGCTGCGTGTATACACCATGTTTTACAAAAACAGTCAACTTTGTTTTTGGCATAACTTTGTCAAATTTCCACCAAGTTTAATAATTTTTGGCATAAAGATGGCCAAGACAATATTATTATGTACAGTGCACTCATTTACCACCTCAGCTAATTTATGTCAACGTACTACTGTGTGAAACACAGATGCTTCAAATTGTTACATTACATGGCGATTATTTGTATCAGATGGCTCACCTTTGCATCATCAATTCGACAGAGGGTGCGACGTGGTTTAATAATTTTGAGGTATTAAATATTTTATGCTGAAAACAGCAGACAACAAAATAACTGACTGATGAGCTTAAAACACGTCTAATCGATGAGTAAATGCATTTGATCAGTCAATCGCTGATTCTGCTATCAGCCATTGGCGTTGCATCGAAGCCATTGCATCTTTGTATGCAGAGCACACTTTGGCATAAATTCTAGTTTGCAAACGAGTTGTTACACAAACTTATAATTCTGTCAAATATTTCACATTTTACTGTATTTTGTGCCTATTTAACTCGTTACAGCACTTACTTATTATTTATTTACATTATGCAACAATCTGCAGCATCTGTTTCACATGGTAGTGCATTGACATAAATTAGGCGAGGTGGAAAATGAGTGCACCTTACATAATTTCATCATCTTAGCCGTCAACATGCCAAAAATTATAAACGTTAGTAAAAATTTGACAAAGTTATGACAACAACAATTTTGACTGTTTTTTTCTGAGACACGGTGTATTGTGTTAAATGTGCTTGAAAACTACAAGACGTTATAGTTACATTAACTTGAAATTTTCTTTTCTCTGCTGAATTAACACACTTTTGAGTAATAAGCCTTGAGACATTTATTAGGTCACTGCAATAAATAAGTGCAACATCACTGTATAAACTCTGAAATTTGTTGTACAAAAATAAATGTCAAATAACATTCAGCAAATCTCCAGTCAACTTTACAATTTTTGGTCACGTACATAATACACGGTGTTTCATAAAAAGGACGCCTTTTTGTTTTTTTCATAATTTACTCAAATGATGAGCAATTTGCATGAAATTTTTAACAGTTGTAGAGCTGAATAAATACTAATTCGGAATGCTTTAACAAAACATGGCAGTTGATTAAATATTCTTTGCTAGTCGTAATGTAACACTGACATTATAATGTGTCATGGGTACAAACAGGCTAATCCCAACTGGTGCTGCCAGTTGCTACCCTGCTTCAATGGTGAAAAATCTGGTTCATTGGTGTCAAATATCTGAAGTTTTACAGTTGCAGCCACAAAATCGTGCAAAGCGATCGAATTTACGTGTCTGCGGGGATAGTTGGTCTTTC
>Ga0056128_1001407_pt1 | contig 26723 bp, 20 predicted proteins | sample WorMetLIZISLAND2_FD_71113 | JGI IMG/M metagenome (GOLD analysis project Ga0056128, IMG submission 71113) | Marine gutless worms symbiont microbial communities from Max Planck institute for Marine Microbiology, Germany - Olavius geniculatus... ... | reverse complement strand
TGACACGCCGACCGACACCATGACGCTGCGTCATTTGAAATAGTAACTCGTATTCGCCAGGTGGCGCCACTGTTGCACATAATTAATTTCAATAACTTATGTTTTCGTGTTGAGAATGAAGCAGCCTTGATTTCTGCAAAAAATCGTGTAGATCTAAGCAGTATTTCTGAAGTTAGAAGCTATATAACAGAGTGGCCTCGTTTTTTTGGGCCACCCTGTATTAATTAGTATATACTTCTTATTTAATTATATCATAATATTTCTGTGTATAATATATAAATCAAATTAAATGACAGTTGCAGTGTATGAGTGTGTGTGGTATTATTGCTGTAGGCAAGTCATTTCAAAACTGACTGGCACCGGTTTAACCTCCATCGTGTGGCTAATGGCTCAGCAGTAGTTACTAATGAAGAGTTCCTGCATATGGTAGAAGGTATGTGTGTGGAACGTGATATATACTGCAGCATTTTCTGCTTTATTTTGTCGCAGTAGTTTAATTACTTTTGTTATTCTGTAATGCCAACGATAACAGCTTAATTTCTATAGGTTGAAATTAGATGAATTAATGTGGTTTGTTAGTCGCTGTTTGAATCCATGAGTTTTTTTTCAAAGATTTTACTGGCTGTTTTGACATGTGTGATACGGGGCTAAAATTGTTTCCAAAAATTAACTTTTAGATTTAAAAAAAAATAACAAAGCCACGTAAAAACTGCAAAAATCCAATTTTTAGGGTTTCAAAGTTTTTTGTTGTGCAATTTATAATACAAACCAAATTTAGTTGTAATTTTTAGTTCTGATGTCATGTTATTCACTGAACAAAAAATAATGTGATGTGGAAAATGGTGTATGGAATGTTTTTTCCTGGGTATTCAAATTTGTGTATTCTCTTTTTTGTATGCTAACACCAAAAAATAGGAACATTTTCTACAAAAAATCTAGGTTTATCTTAAGCCCTGATCTGATGTGATGTGCAGCTGATGACGATGATTTGTCAAGCATCTCGGGCTCAGACTCTGCAACCTCCGACTCCACTGCCAGCAGTGATGATGATTGTGAATGTCAGAACACTGAGCTCTCCTCCAATCATGCTACTGCTAGACACGACGATGTTGACGGCTCAAGACATCATCGCAGTCATTATCATCATCAGCATCATCATAGCAGTCGGCAGAGACAGCATCTTCTGCTGCTGAGGAACTCTGCCACCGGACAACTGTTCTACATTCACAGATGTGTTGTTGACGTCCGTATGGTAGGTACTTCTACCACTACTAGTACTGCTAAAGTTGTTGACAGTGTTGTGCACGCCAGAGCTCACCTCAGAACATAGTTTACCCTGCCAGCGTAATGACTTTCTACAAAGATGTCTATAAAATGTCGAGTGACAGATCAGGAAGTCTGAAAATGTTGCTGTTGCTACTGCCATTACTATTACTCTGACAGCCACTGTCACTTTTGTAAAATGCATGAGAATTAGTAGTAGTAAATCATAAGAGTTTAATATGTTGTCATTCGTTAAGACAAAATGTGTAATATGATTTTGAATAACCACTTTAATATCAATTTAATAAAAAAATGGATAACGTAAGGGCTTAAAACTGGGCCATTGTAGTGTAGCATACTAATATCAGGCATGGGGTTCATGTTATGCTGTGCTTTTTTTACTGATTGTTGAAACTGTCTGAGCTGAAGTTTGAGATTAACATAATTTTGTGTCGACTTTAACTCTTTTGTTCATTAAGACTTCTTACATGTTTTAAAATACATTACAATGCCACTTATTACAGACATTGTGCAAATCTAAAAAATTCAAAACTTAACATTGTTGAATGTCTTTCTGTGGTTCCAGTTGTTGTCTGTTGTTGGATATAGTCATTTGGATTATATGATATCTTAGTGATAACATCAGAATTATATCTCATGCATCATGTATTGCAGGGCAAAGAATTATCTTCTGGTGATGAGCTTTCCCATGGAATCGAGCAGTTGCCGCTAAATATGCGCTGGGCAGTTCTGATGCTGAGTGGTGGACATTTTGCTGCAGCAGTTTTTAATGGGTAACTAAATGTATTTAGCAACTCGGAAAAGTTTTCATTTTTTTGTTTACAATTTGCAGTTTAGAATTTTTTGAGGGATCATTTAAAAAGACAACTAGCCTCTATTGTTAGCAGGCAAAAATAGAGGATTTAGTTAGATTTATTAACAAGAAATATTATTAGATTGTGACCAATCTAATGTATTCCTTGCACGTATCATTTTCTTTTGTATTCTTTCGAGAGCTCTTTCGTTTCTTTCGGCTTGTATTAGAGACCCGACGTCTAATTGAGACCCGTTTAATATTATATTAATAGTGACTGGCGTTGAGGTCGTTATTGGAAATTGTCTCCTCGAAGTTCATAAAATACTCCCCGATTTTAGAAACAGAGAAGAAAAAAATTCCAATAATGGTCAATGACGCTAGTTGCCATTTGTCTTGTTATACCTCAACGCATGCATCTATCTGGCACCATTACAGAGATATGGCGCCTCAAAGATAATGGGGTCACGATCTTGACCTTTTGGGGTCACGTGACGTCATCAGTAACGTGACCACTGTACTCTCTGTGGTCGACTTCCTATGGGTGGTCCATAGTGACCATGCATCATCTAGCACCGTTATGTAGATATGGCTGTTTGAAGTTCTTCCAGGAAAGCTCTTCTAGGAACAGTGGTCGGTCGTCGGTCGGTCGGTCGGTCCTCAATATTACACTGATTTCATATACTCCTCTTTGCTATGTTAGGAACGTAGTGCACGAGGAGTAAAAATATGTTACAGATTTCCATAAGTAACTATTGGGGATGGCTGATGAGCCCACAAGCCTTGTTTGTTGTTGTTGTTACTGTCATGATGCGCCTATCAGACCAGTTCTATATTCCCCATTTTTATGGGGAAGGCAGATGCCTTGAAGAGATGAGGCATTCCACTATATTCTCACTGTCCAGGAACACATTCATAATGTCAGTGAAGTCACCAAATTAACACTGGCATTCTGCTGCTTATTTTTGAAGTAAATGTTCAGCTGTCTCCTTCTTATTGTCACATTCAGGACAGATTGCAGACATAATCAATGAAAACTTGGTCAGAAGCCATGAAACTGTTTTGGCTCATTCGCTCTGCATTTGTCAGGGGACACCAGGAGTATTCTAGCGCTGAGTTGACCGCTGCAGCATCTAAGCATACGAGCCATTGGAAATTGTAACTGTTTTGTGGGCCAGTCATTTCTGCCATGTTTCAGCATGCCATACAGTGCAGCTGTTGTTTGGTTTGGTTGCAGTTCGTCTGTTCTCTGTCATAAGACATATCACCGGTATGTCGTGCGTGCTAAACGAGGTACAGCTCAGAGTTGCCATGACAACAAGGGAAGCTCGGCTCCAAAGTCTGCTGGGTCAAGTCTTCGACGCCACAACGAGCTTGCTCTAGCTCAGGTCCACTACATTGCTGTACATTAATATTACCTCAAGTAGCACATGTAGTAAAGATTTTAGGGGTTAGAACACACATTAAACATATTGTTAGCTTAGCTCATTACACTTTTTGAGTTATGTTTCCTCTGTCACTGTTTTTACCTCTGTTTTTGCTTCAGAGTAAACAAGAAAAATTATCAGCAAATTATAAAGATATTTTGCACAGAAAAATGAGTACAAAATTACAAATGAGTTTGATAGGTCTTAAAATTTGTGCCAAGCTGGAACAGTTATCTTTGCTTTCTGGTGAGATTTTTTGCAGGGTTGAATAAGAGTCTAATAGATTTTGGTGATGATCTTAATTAGGGTTACTGGATCAGTATTTAAATGCTGGATTTTTAAAGTACTGGGTATTCTTTATCCAGTATTGCAATGTCTGAAGCATAGTTTTAGCTACTCCATGTAGTCAGCTTATGAAGTCTTAAGTTGCCATGTTAGGGAGAACGTAGCAAGATTGTACGAGAGCTTTTAGGAAGTTGTGAATTTTGCTGCTGTTTTGATGAGCAGGTACATGTTGGTTGTGTAGGAAATCCGTGATCTGCTGTCGTCGTGGAGTGATGAACTGGGTCGATGTTCGCGGATATTTCTGCGTGCTCCTGGTCACAACCGAGCCGTGTTCTTCAGTGGCAAGAAGCCCCTGTTCACTAAGTCTGACCATCGGCTGGCACTCATTTCCATCGAGACAAGAAGACCGACGTTCCGTGAATTGCAGCGAGTGCACGGACTTCTTGCAACCATTCAACTTTGTGGTGGGTTGCATATGTTGAGATCTGTTGTTGTTATACATGTGTGTGAACTGGAGCTGTCAGATTAACACGATGATTAACATGTTAATTAGGGATTCCAAACCTGGACGTCCTGGAGCCTTTTTGCCAAACTCGGGTTTCGGGTTTAGAAAGCCGCCAAACCTGGGTTTCTGGGTGGGTTGTGGTTTGACAAGATGGCAACAATATACACAGCATATAGGCCTATATGGGCCTATACTCATCGTCGTCCTGTCTAACGGCACAGTCGCCAACCTCCTATGACTTACTGTTCAGTCACAATGCACCACGATATTGTCATTGCAGAGTGTGTAATGACCCTTCAAGGTCATTCAAGCTCGATGATTTTCATCTCATCTGAAAGGGTATATACGACTTCCTAGCAGTCATCTGTAGCAACCTTGGCCCTATATTTAGTCAATAGATCCGTTACAGATAGATGACAGACACTTCATAGTAAAGTGCAAAGAGCTAGACCTTTAAGCTTACAGCTTACGGTCGGCCCAATAAAATGAACGGCAGAAAGCACAGTTTATCTAGCGTATCGTCTCACTCAAAGCTGAGAGCATATTCTCTGGTGGGGGTGCACAAAGTTCCCGCTGCAGGAAAGGCCCGCTCAGCTTTGACTGAGGTGGCAGGCATGTGCGATGTGACAGGACTTTAAAGATTGGATTAATCTTAACTGCCACAGGCTGGAAAAAAAGTTGGAGGTGATAGTATGTTATGGATAACTAAAAAGAAATGTGTTTGCTGTTATCTAATTTGGTGCAATACTCCATTAAACAAACCAAAAGTGGTGCAAAAATGCAAACCCGAAACCTGCGGATTTTACGGACTGTCCAAGCCCGGGTTTTGGGTTTTGGTAAACTGTCCGGGTTTTGCCAGGCCCCGGGTGTTGAAAAACCCAGGTTTCAATCCTTAATGTTAATGAATTAATCACTATTAAAACAAGGACCAAAATAATTTGGTAAAAGGTAGAATCACTGTCCTCGTTTTTATTTGCTAGGTGGTAGCACAGGATTGATGGTTTGACTGTAATTTGCAATTCCATGATTTGGTTGAGGATTTGACCCCCAAATCTCGACTTTTGTTGAGAGTCAGGAACCCTCTCTGACACAATGTGTCCTGAGACTCCTATAACTGTGCCTGCCAGATGGCATCTGAATCCATTAGTGCTACTGTTTTTTATGTTAGGTTTTGCGGCGCTATACAAATCTGTTTTTGACTATAACTTTTACTGCTTTCTTTCATTTGATGATGCCTACTTGCAACGCATACCATATACACAGTAAACTTTGATTAGCGCATGATTAGAATAATTAGGCAAACGCTTTCAATACAACTATGAATGTTATAAGTACAGCTATCGAATTGATGTGTTAACTTAATGCGTCAATGTGTTGAAGGATCAACGTGTGTTAAAAAATTAATGCACGATGAAAAATTAACATGTATATGTAAATTTACTTAATTATATTTCATTATACTGTGGTTATTTGATGATCGAATACTATTCAAGTATTTAAAAAAAATTTTGTTGTTTTTCCATCACTCAGTACTTTAAAAAAATTAATGCTTTGACAATTGACAGCACTAGTTTTAAGTGATAAGTTGACATATTTGTTCTAGTGGGGTCGTGATGCTAAGTGACTCTTGCTCTGTTAGTCCCTCATGTGTGGTTTATCTGTAGGAAACGTGTGTAGCTGCAGCAGCAGGGATGGTGTTGTCACTACAGATGTTAAATCAACAGATGCTGTGAACAGCATTAACGAGGTTTCACAACAAAGTCAAGTATTGCGTGATGAAAGTGTTGAAATATTCAGTCACATCAGTTCGCTGTCAAACCAAACGACCAATCCATTGTCCACCAATCAGGGGGTGCAGTCTGGCAGCGCTCAGCCTGCAGTGAGTCTGGAATCAAACACTGCAGACAGTGAAGCAGTAAACACCAATGCACTGGACAGTAAGTGCTTCCTTTCAGTCCAGAAAATGTTTTTGTTTTATATTGTCTCCATTTGCTTAATATTGCATTGTGGTCAGATTACATACTATGAGTAGTAGTAGGCTTTCATACTATAATTACACACAGCAAGTTTTGTTCTTGTTATAACAAATACAGTAAGTTATTGTTATGGATATAGACATTGTGACAGTGTTAGTTGTATGCTAGTTAACACTGCACTTTTTTCTCAGCTGTCATGCAGTACACTGGTTTTATTTTTTAATGCTGTGTTTTTGCAGTGCTCTAAATGCACTTTGTAGCTGTTTTTGTGTTTTTTTCAGTTTGTGTTTGTGTTTGTATACGGGCCATGTTATGTGAAATAAAATGATTGATTGGTGTATTTTTTATTAATTTATTGTTCAGAAGTACATGCCGTTAGAGGCAAGCCTTGCCTTAGACATGAGGCACAGTCTTCTGCTGCTGAAGTCGGCCATTTGCATGAAAGTCAAGAATCAGTTACTTCAATCCCTGAAAGTGTTCCTTGTGAAGACAATGTTGGCAAGTGAAATTATGACATTTGTTTTCAGCTGACTGTACTTAAGTAACAGTTAAGCTGTTGGCATGGTTGTCGTTGTCTGCGTGTTCATATGTTCGTTGTCTGTCGCAGATGTATTGCAGCTAAATGCTGCAAGATAGGGCCTAGGTTGCTATTGATCGCTAATAGGAAGTCACATATTGGCTTTAAAATGATCTAAAAATCATCGACTTTGGATGAACTTGAAGGTCACTGACAACCAGTATGCTGAGTACTGTCGGCTATCCTAGTTACAGCTGGGCTTCGTGTTGTATTTTTGTGTGTTAACTATTTAGGTCTATAGCATTAGCTAGAGGTAGTCATATACTTCATATGGACGTTGGGACTAGAGCTGGGGCTTAATTTCTGATCAGCAACTTAGAATTTTCTGAGTTTTTCAAGGAGGACTGTCAGGTTATTTTATGAAAGCACTCTCAGGTTTATAAAGTTGACAGCATATGTTTCTTTGTTCACTTATGACATAGCAAGCTTGTTGGGCACTTTGCCACATTTTTATGTCGAATTGTGTCAATTCATGAGTAGAGTTAATTGTGTTGTATGGCAATGATTAAATTTTCTTTCTGTCTGATTGAAAATGGACACCACGTGTCTTATGTGTGTTTGTAGATGAAGATGTCTACAACACGCTGTACACGGCTTGCAAGACGGGTAATGTTTCTGCTCTTAAACAAATACTTCACGACCTCAAACTGCAAAGTATTTCCACCGAAACGGCACTGGATGCGGCTGTTGCTGGGGAGTTCCCCGATGACCGTCAGGAGACTTTCCCACTATTGACTGGGAAAGTCTCGGCTGGCATATCTCGACTGTTGTGTCATCGTAGTCGTAATAATTTGACTACATTGCTTCACGTTGCATCACAGTCCAGTCACATGGCGGTAATACGCCTGCTGCTGCTACATGGCGCTGACCCGGCAATTAAGTATGCAGCGCTCTACTTCATTTACTTCATTGCTTTTATTAGCTGTTGCCTTCACAAACTCAACTCAAATTCTTAGTGTCATGGGAAGTCGATGACTTATTATTTTTGACCTTTGACACTATTGGTCTGTGGGATAGGAAGGGCATTCCGCCAATATGAAGGCTTCCTTCAATATATTTGTGCAAACTTAGAGGTTGAACTAGTAACTAATAAGATACGTAGATTATGTGCACCTCTGAAGAATACTGTTACTACTACTACATTGTCACATTTTCAGAATTTTTTTTAAGGAAAACCATGTTAGATGTATTATTCTGCATTTTTGCATTGCTGTTGTTTAACCTATGACTGGGTACGATGTTAAGTTGTTTTGAATGAAATTAACACTTCACACTGACGCTATTTATCAATTATCCAGGGATGGCAAGGGTCGTCTGCCGTATGTTGTTGTCGGTAACAAAGAGACAAGACAGGAATTTCGACGTTTCATGGCAGATTTTCCAGATATGTATGACTACGCTCGAAGCCAGGTCTATAACATTTATTATTTATTTTTGTCATTGCTATTTGCTTGTTAGTTTGGCATATTTTTTATTAAGATGTTTATAGTAATGATGATGATTATAATAGGGCCGTGACCAATGAAAAAAGTTTTTAATCGATTAATCTCCAAATGTTAATCAAAATTAATTGATTAATTGTAGGGTGGTTCTAATTGTTCATCAGGTGATAGAACAAACTGACTAATTTTTGGCTGTGATTGCAGCTATAGATGTTTTCGACAACACTGACCATGCTGTTTTTTATTATTAACTTAAAACTGCATTATTGTTTTGTATTGCTTTATAGATTCCTGGACCACTGACTGATGAGATGGTACAAGAGCGCAAAGCGAAGGCTGTGGAGAACAAAAAGTTGCAAAGAAAAGCAAAGAAAGAACGACTCAAGGTTTATTTTTTGTGCTGTGACAATTGGATTCTTTTCACTTATCATTCTGCCGCCATTGTATGCTTAACATACTAATTAGTCTGCCCGGAAGCGATGGCTTTCGGAGCGGACTTAAGTTTTACTGCGCATTTTTTTTAACGCGGGGTCTCCGAGATGCGTAGGCCAATCGGCGCAAAATTTTGCACGGTGATCAGCTCTAGGCTGAATTTTATAATGCTGGTCTAAAATTTCGGGGCCCACTCCAGAAAAATTTTATGGGCCAAAAACATGCAAGATTTGGCCCGATTTCAGACGACTTCAAACTTTGGCGGTGAATATCTCTGCAACGGATCAAGATATTCAAAATTGGACAAGTACATTTTGTACCACAATTCCTCCCGCGTTGGGTGAAAGAAGTCAGTTGAACTTTGGTCCACTAATCACGGAGATTAAGTGGTGAAATTGTACCCACCCAAATCGACTTTTTGGAGGACTATATTTCGGCCCTAAGGGGTGCTGCGCCCCCAAATTTTTACACACGCTACAGAATGACCAAGTCATACTAGCGCACTCCCCAACGGGGATGGGGGTCCCTCTTACAAATTTTTTCAAAGGGGGGGTCCAAAATTGGCTTAACTTTTGGCAAATTAGCCACAATAACTTTAAAGCCAAAGGGAGTAGCTTATTGAAACTTTGTCACGTGACGTAGTGCTAAATGGGGCCCATAACGTGCGTACATCTTTTGGGGGGGGCACCGCCCTCTTAAAATTTGAGATAGCGAAGAACGTTTAACATTCAGTGCGATTTTGGTCAACTTTGAGCTCGAATATCTCTGGAACAGATGGAGAAATCGACAAGTGGTAAACGGCGTTATAAACTACCGTCGCTCCCGCGTTGAACAAAAATTGGGGTGAACTTTGGTCCACTAACGACAACGGTTAGTTCGCTAATGTCTACCTACTCTAAGTCGACGCTGCGCTTCTGCGTATGCTAATGCGTTGGAGTTCGGGCCACGTGACTTTGCTACGAGGGGAATGTGAGGCCCCTAAATTGTTTCCCCACTTGGACTTAGGGCGCCGGGCGGACTCACGTTGGCTTTGCCATAAATTTCTAGTTTAGTCATGGTCCACAAATAAATCCAGTGGAAGCAAAGAACGTGGATCAAAGACACGTATACCAGTTAGCAGCACTGCAAGTCGCATTAAGTGCAATGCAAATTTGAACTGGAATGTTTAACCTTTATATCTTTTCTTTTCGTGGGAATACTTTCTACTACATAGTCACTTAGGGTCACACGAGAGTCAAACGGTTTTAGCAGTGTGCATGAGTGTGATAGACAGATGGAGAGACCCTGCTATGGTAGCAGTTGTCACAATAGCCTGCATCGTTGGTGCTTTTTATCTGTTCCATTGCTATAGCATAGCATGGGACAGATTATAAAATCACTTGTGTCTGTCTGTCATTCTGTCAGTCTGTCTGTAAACACTCCTGCGGCCGCAATTTTGATTCGATTTTGATGAAATTTTGCACAGTGATTCGGGGCCAGAAAAGTAAGATCGAGTTTGTTTGGGATAAAAATCTGATAACTCCTTTCCCTATTTTACCCCAATTTTTAAAAAAATTTGCATTATGGCCTATGGGGACTTCAAAGCAGTATAACTCGGTCCCCGTAAAAGATAATTGCGCTGTGTTTACCTACCCCCCTATTTTCGGGATCGGGCAATCTAATGGTGTCATTTAAATGTACCCCCTAACAACACCTGTTGCCATAGCAACCATTCAAAAGTTGCAACATTTTGCATTACAGCCAATGGAGATTTCAAAGCGGTATTACTCGGTCCCCGTAAAAGTTATTTGCTTGCTGTTTGCACCTACCCCCCTATTTTCGGGCCCAGGCTATCCGACGGTTTCATTTAAATTTTTGTCCCTGTTGCCATGACAACGAATTTTGAGACAAAATTGACTACAACTTGGCCCCCGTTAAAGATAATTGCACCATTTTTGCTCCTATCCCCCTTATATGCAGCTGCTAGGCTATATAGCGTGGCAGTGGGACAGATATCTCATTCCACAGAGCGTATTTCAATTACATGTAATAATTTACATGTGACCTAATAAATTACATGTTGTATCTGTTTGTCTGTTTTCAGGAGAAAAAAGTGGAGCAAGAGAAGAGAATGTTAGAGGAACAGCAGAGACTGGAGGAGGAAAAGAAGAGACGAGAATTTCTCGCTCTCAGTGATCGTGACAAGGTTAGTAGCATAGATTACTGTCAGTGACATTTCTTGACTTGATGTTTTTGACCATCTGACTTCGCAGCCACTTTGGATACTTAGGGCTGTCTGTTGCAACCATGATCAGTGTCTCAGAAGGAGTCAAAAAGAACTTTAGTTCTTAATACAGCATCAATAGAAGCAAATGATTAGCTGAGAGTGTAGTGGTCCAACACCTGCATTACATGAAATCTGTACTACTATTTTACCACTGCCAAAGAATGTAGGCCTACGTTGTGTTTTACCCGTCTCTTTGATCTTGGTAAAAAAACTTGATGGTCTTGGTAGAAAATTTTGAGTGCTTGTTCCATATTGTATTGATCGTTGTTATTATCATTTCCTGGGAAGCCGGTCATTAGTCAGAGCTTGGTGGTCTAGTTGTCAGCTACATTTATGATGCTCTTGTGGTTGTTTTGTATGGCAGAGAGCATTTGCAGCTGAACAGCGCTGGAAGATGCAGCAGCAGCAAGAACAACAACAACGAGATGCACCTGTTGAGAAGCTTAGCAGGTTGAACTCTGTGCTAGATTCTAATGAATTCAGTTTCGGGTACATTGTATTTCCGATTTTTAGCACATTTGTTTTTTACTGAAGAAAAGTGGACATATTGTATGGCAGACATCGGTCAGATTACAAAGAATAAGTGAAATAAATACATTATTTGGAGATTAAAACCCAGCAGATTATGGGACTTCCAAAAAACGGTTCTGTAACTAGTGTCCACAGAAATCTAGCAATAATCCGGTATAAGAAAACATCGTACAAGTGCATGTTACTTGATAATTGTTAAAACTGAGCTGCCATTACCTTTGACCAACAGCGTCCCACTGTAACTGTTAACTGGTTGTTGATTTGTCGTCGTTGTGAAGAATGATGGCAGAGGTTGTGACGTGTGTTTACAGTCGCTGCTGGATGTGTGGCTGCGACATGTCTGGCAAAGTTCCGTTCGAGTACTACGACTACAAATTCTGCTCCACGTCTTGCCTCAGGCAGCATCGGCAGACTATGTTCACGGCGTCATAAGGAGAAGCCTTGTTTGTCTCTGCTTTGAGGAAACGTCCAGACTGCAGTAATCTGTTTTCAATATGGCCACCATACCAGCGCCGAGTTAATGTACAGTAGTAACAAAGGTAGCAAATGCTGTGGCCCGACCTCCGCACTGCACATGTAGGACGTCCAGTATAACATTGTTCTGTTGGCCCAGAATTGGTTATTTCAGTTAGAAATGTACTGCCCTCACTGCAAAAGAGTCAGTTGCAGGGTTAGATTTCACATTTCGTCTGATAGAATAAGAATACTTGTGAAGATAGCTACCATCGGTGCTTTTCATAGGTTCCTGTGTGTTGCTGAACTTGGTTATTTCAGCTGAACTGAAATCAGGCCTCGATTTAATTTGTGTCACAGGCCCCACATCTAATCAATTCGGCTCTGCTTTACACGCTTCAGTCTTGAGGCGTGAGACCACACACTTATTTATTGTGTGTACTGGTGGACACACGCATTGCAAATGATGCAGATCATAGATGTAAAACCGTTCCAGGAAAATTTTAAAAAACGTAAAAAAAACGTGGCAAGAATAAAACACGTTTAAAATGTTGAATAAAAAACGTTGGCCATAATTTGTTTAGCTTCTTGCCAAATGCCTAATGCTTTAAGTGCAGTATACCTGAAATTATAGATTAGATAGAGAGAACTTCATTTAATTTCAATTCAGCTGTGTGGTCATAAGACCATAGCATTAAACTAACTAAATACACTAGTTAAAAAACTTTTTATTTAGTTTATTTGGACTAACTAAGTAAATTACATCACTGTGACCTATTAATTCGTTTCTGTGGTCCCAAAAGTGCTTCACGAAGCTTTTGATGAGATTTTTAGTGCACGTTTTTAAAAATAAAAAACGTTAAAAACGCTAAAAACGTGGCAAGAATAAAAAACGTAACGTTTTTTTACATCTATGATGCAGACATTTAGTCAATTTTAACTGTTATTCATTATATGAAATAGTCATCAGGCCTGAAAAAATTCTGTGCCTCCCTTTGCCATCCGTCCCCAAGAAGCCTTGCATCGCTAAAATTTTTACTGGATCTTCAAAAATATTTCTGTAGCTTTTAGTTTGTTTTTAAGGTTTTACTGAAAAGAACTGTTTGCATCTAGTCCGTTATGCTGCAATGTCTTTACTTCTGTTCTCGTGAGTACTATTTAATATGAACTTGATTTTATAAGTTGCCCTGTCATATTGCAAAGAAAGAAATTGTCCCAAAAAATTCCCACCCCTGTCCCTAATTTTTCGCCACCTGAACCGGAAGCGCAGAATTTTTAGGCCTCATCTCTGTTATCATTATTGTTGCCTTTGCCGAATAACCAAATGTTTTTGTGTTTCTCTGACTTTGTTTGTATCCACGTTTCACGATGAGCTAAAAACTTGGGAGATTAAAAAAACTTTTTAGAGGGTTTTGGCCTGTCCCAACTCCCAGGGAGCAAGTGATAAGACCTATAGTTTTGGTAGCGACCCGGATTTTTTGTTTTTTTTCTGGATCACATTAGGATTCATTACCGTTACGAGACAAAATTCGCCAGGTCGGTGGAGGTTTAAGGTCTGATCGCCGGTTACGAGGGTCGTTCGATAAATAAGTTTACAAAATGGCGTCATTTCATTAATTCTTGAAATATGAAAAATTGGAAATATACGTTCTGTAAGGAATTTAATTCTGAGTACAATTTGTTAGTTTTATAAAGATGACGTCACTGTGAGGTAATTTATAAACATGAAATGCGGCGACGTTCGTACTGAAATAGTCCCGTAACGGACAGCGTGCCATTATTGTTTTTTTTGTGGCCAAAAGACTTAATGCAAATTAGATTCACTCTGTAATGCATCCATTGTATGACAACAAGTGTTCTACAAAGCGAACAGCACAAGTTTGGTGTAAAAAATGCTATCTGGGCAGAAATTTGCATCAGATACCGAGGTGCAATCAGTCGTTCGTCCGCGGCTCAGACAGCCGCCAGCATCGCTCTTTGCATCGAGCATTTAGAAACTTGTTGACAGATAGAACAAATGCTTGAACAAACTTGGAAGATATGCTGAAAAATAGAACTTTAATGTTTAACGTTTAAAGAGGTAACATTAACTTATTAAGTTTATTTGTTTTTTGCTCCTATGCTGGTTGTCACTTGTGAGTTAAGCTAAATTACTGGTGGAGGATATAATACACGAATAGACTGTTTTATTAACAGATGACGTCTCAGTAATGACTTCAGCATCAAAAAAATTTTCACCTGTGTTCAGAATTGAATTGCCAACAAAACGTATATTTCTTTTTTTCTATTTTAAAAATTACTGTAATGACGACATTTTAAAACTTATTTATCGAACGACCCCCGTAATCATGCTGATCGTCCGCTACGCAAAGCACGAGTTGCTTTGAATACACGTGAAGTATGTGTAGTGTAACCAGCATACTTAGACATGTGAACGAGAACTCCAAAGCATCTCTGAACTTTTCTCAATTGTTGGCAGTTTCTTCGAATTGAATTTTACGGTAAGTAGAAGGCTAACTAAGCAACATTCGCACTTCACATAGACCTGGGCATTAGTTGTTTAATACGACTGCCTCGTTACTTACTTACGGGCCAAGTGCTCGCTGGTAAAAAAGAAGTGGGAGTGTCACGTGAATACGTACGTCATAATGATCACTCATGCGGAACATGCGACGGCGACACAATGAGAACTGGTACTTGCGACTTTGCGAGCAATCCAGTCATCCTGTAAAGATGCGTCCACACTTGCGTAGGGCTGCAACTGCAACTTTTAAAACACGCTTACGCTGTCAAACAGGCAAGGCGCGCACTGGAATTTTTCTGTGGGAAACGACGGTAGGCGTAATATTTTATTGCATTGAAAATCCAATTAGGGCCTACGATGGATGCCCGGAAAGTGCTGTCTTGTCCGAAAAGGCTGGAAGTGTCAAAGAAAAAACTAGTCAGGAAAAAGGAAAAACTTGTTCATCATTAACTTCATGTTAGGAGCAACCTCAATGGCAAATATCGTCCTACTAGGCCAATTAGCGTAGACACGTAATAATCTTTAACTGGTGCATTTTACAATGCATTGTTATAGCCGAGTGTTAGGCTAATACCGATATTAAGTAATCATAAAATAACCACTTAGGCCTACAAGAATTACCAATGGTGAACAATAAAGTGGAAAACCTCAGGATAATGTACGACCTACGGATTTTAAAAAAACTAACTCAGAGATATTTGGTTGTGGACTACCAATGGGGTCTACCGGAACTAGGGGAATTTGTAGTGTTTGAAAAATGATCACTTAGTTTAAAGCATTTTACTCTTTCTGGGGAATACTGAGGACCTATGCATGTTCGTGGTAAGGAGGTTTGACATGAAAACTATAATTACGCTGTATTAAAAAGTTACACAACCTTACGAAGCTGTTTCGAGATCTTTCTGTGTTGCCCTTTAGCTTGGAGCCAATTTGGCAGAGAGTGTGAAGTCGCTTTTACTGTCTGTCACCTGACCAGGTAAAGTAAAGGCTGACTCTAATTCGCACGCACGGCGACGCTTGCTCAACAATAACTTGTAGAGCTGCGCTTCAGCTGTAGGCCTAATATGGTCCTACAGTATAGCGCATGACAGCGCTCGATGAAAGTTGAATCACGCTAGTTTGTTTACGTACAGTCGCAGCATTATTATATGTAGCGTGTCTAGTGGATCACGAAATCAGGTGAACATTTTTGTTGCCTGCATATAGTCTGCATTAAATTATACTGTTGACTGGCTTCTCCCCTAAGAGAGCTCTGACAATAGCTCTTTCCCATACCGATAAGCCTACATTATTCCCAATAACGGTATAGTAGGCCTAGTTGTATTACTGTGGAAGAAGGAAGATACTGTCGAAAAAATAATGTCAGCGTTGGATTGTGGGGAAACTTCTAATTATCTGTCCAATTGCTATAGCATAGCATGGGACAGATTACAAAATCACTTGCGTCTATCTGTCATTCTGTCAGTCTGTCAGTCTGTCAGTCTGTAAACACTCCTACGGCCGCAATTTTGATTCGATTTTGATGAAATTTTGCACAGTGATTCGGGGCCCGAAAAATAAGATCGAGTTTGTTTGGGATAAAAATCTGATAACTCCTTTCACTATTTTACCCCAATTTTTAAAAATTTGCATTACGGCCTATGGGGACTTCGAAGCGGTATAACTCGATCCCCATAAAAGATAATTGCGCGCTGTGTTTACCTATCCCCTATTTTTGGGGTCGGGCAATCTAACGGTGTAATTTAAATTTATCTTCTAACTACCCCTGTTGCCATAGCAACCATTCAAAAGTTGCAAAATTTTGCATTACAGCCAATGGAGACTTCAAAGCGTTATAACTCAATTTCCGTAAAAGATAATTGCGCGCTGTTTGCTCCCTCTATTTTCGGACACAGGCTATCCGACGGTTTCGTTTAAATTTTTTCCCTCCCGACCCCTGTTGTTATGGCAACGAATTTTGGGACAAAAATTGACTATAACTCGGCCCCGTGAAAAATAATTTCGCGCTGTTTTCACCTAAGTTTACATTTCTATGTTTGGGCCCGGGCTATCCAATGGTGTCATTTAAATTTCTCCCCTGCCGACCTCTGTTGCGATGGCAACGAATTTTGGGACAAAACTGACTACAACTCGGTCCCCGTGAAAGATAATTGCGCCTTGTTTGCACCTACCTTCCTTATACGCAGCTGCTAGGCTACATATAACGTGGCAATGGGACAGATACCTCGTTCCACAGAACGTATTTCTAGTTAAGCAATAAAATTGTGCGTTTGCATCTGAAAAATAGAATAATTTAACGGCAATAATATGAAAAAACTTAAACATTACAAACGCGCTGCTGCTTTTGCACTGAGGAAGGAACATGTTTTCGTTGTCAGAATTGCTGATATTTTCCTTTATTTCCAAGTTTGAGGTAGAGTTAAATTAAGGTGGCTGAATCTGTTCTTTACAATTTCATCTAAAAGATTGTTTTACGGGTCGTTGAGTGGGAATTTATAACTTTGACGACATTATACGCCAAACGAAAATCCCAGTTGTCGCTAGGATAGCCGACTTTACTGGTTGTCATTGACCGTCAAGGTCATCTAAGGTCGATGATTTTCATCTCATCTGATAGGGCGTATGCGATTTTCTATTAGTGATCAATAGCAACCTTGGCTCTATCTCGCACCGTTTAGCCACAATAGCGCGTACTGACCTTTAAGGTCATCCAAGGTCAATGATTTTTATTTAATCTGAAAGAGTGTATTTCTTTTAGTCATTAATAGTAACCTTGTCCTGTGTCTTACCGTTTCCCAGACACGGCCATTTTTAGCTCGGAACGTTCCATTGAAAATTGCGGCCACACCGCTGCAGACGGATACATGGTCACTAGTGACAGTCTATAGGAATTCGCCAGCGCCCTATCCGATGGTACATTCGCCGACCCCCTACGACTTACCGGCTTGTCACATTACGGCACGATTGGCATACCATAGTGCGTTATGACCCTTTAAGGCTATCAAAGTCAATGATTTTCATGTCATTTGAAAGCCAATATGCAAATTTGTATTAATGATCAATAGCAACCTAGGCTCTATTTTGCACCGTTTAGCTACAATACATCCGTAACAGACAGACAGACGACTACTTGTACCATAAGCTCGATCTTTACGCAAGTGCGGTCGGCTAAAACACTTGAACACTGCCGCTTTTTTGATCGGATGGTATCCGGATGTTTTGGTCCAATGACGTTTCGAATTCTGCACATTTCGCCCCTTGCTTTGACGATTCGTATATTAACAAGAACTCTGAGCTAATGCTCAAGAAACGCGCGAGAGCCTATAGCAGTTCCTGTTCGCAAGTAATCGTGGTCTATCTCCATCCATTTCGCTGCAATTCACTTTTCTGCAGCCGAAAATCGCAAAAAAATATCAGTAAAAACTCCTATTTTGGAGTTCAAGGTCATTTAAGGTCATTGATGGTGGTACCACTAAAGAGCACGTTACTAGTATATTAACAAGAACTCTGAGCTAATGCTCAAGAGACGCGCGAGAGCCTATAGCAGTTCCTGTTCGCAAGTAATCGTGGTCTATCTCCATCCATTTCGCTGCAATTCACTTTTCTGCAGCGAATATCGCAAAAAAATCAGTAAAAACTCCTATTTTTGGAGTTAAGGTCATTTAAGGTCATTGATGGTGGTACCACTAAAGAGCACGTTACTAGTACTTGTTATGATAAGCCGCATGTTTGTGCCTATTCGCAACCGTTTTCACGCTAGACAAGCCAATAACAAAAAAATAACCATTTTAGGAGGGTACCCGTTTTTGACACCCGCATGCGCAGGCTTTCTTGGACGTAAGGGATCAAGACTTAAACTGCTAAAATCTACGTTTAATGCTGAACATTTCACACGCAGGTTTTTTTATCTATCTCCAGCATTCTCGGCGAAATTCACTTTTGAAATATTTATCGCAGCTCGAAATCGCGAAAAATTTACTAAAATCTTTTATTTTGGGGGTTTAAAGTCATTCAAGGTCATCGATGTCGATATTCCTAAAAAGCTCGTCGCCAGTGCTTGTTATAATAAGCAGTATATCTGTGCCTATCTCCAACCATTTTCACGCCAGACGAGGCAATAGCAGCAAAATAACGTCTTTTATGGGGGTGCTTTTTTGCTTCCTCGTTCGTGTGGACCCTCACCCAGCGGCATGAAATTTTGTCAGGAAATACTAAAGACTCTAAGCTATCATATGGTGAAAACCCGAAGTCTCTATCGGGACGTGACGGACAGACAGTCAGACAGACAGACGGACGGACGGACTGACTGACTGACAGAATTACTTTTGATACGTGCTATAGCTATGCTAGCTTTCGCGCGTAAAAATACAAAAAGTAAAAGCCGGCGAAAACGGACGGACGGTGTAGACGATTGTGGCAAAGACGACGTCGTTTTCGCCAATGTCTTCTTCGTTCGTTCCTTCTTCGTCGTCCATTCGTTTAACCTGCAGTGTCGTTTTTCTCCTTTCTTCTGCCACCGTCCGTCGTCTACCCCGTCCGTCCGTTTTCGCCGTTGATCGCAATTTTTAGTGGGCGAAACGTCATAGATTCTAAACGTCCATAATTCGATCGTATCTCTCTGTATGTCGGTGCGACTGTCTGATTGACACAGTTGCGGACCTTGTCGAAACGGTTTAATATGCGGACGTCATACGACGAACTTCTGCAGTTACTTGGTCAGTGATCAACTGATCATTTTGGTTGGTGTGACTAAAATTCAGAAAGTTAGCTTGAAACTGCTTTTTCTTAGGAGTATCTCACACTTCGCAGCTTCAGAAGATTGGTCTCGTTGCACAGCGCGTGCCCTTGGTATGCTTCTGAAAGCATAATGACTGTTTGGTTCTTCGGTTTTGCTAACTTATTGTACTGGCTTATGTTTTCGGTTTAACTCTAAATTAATGTTTGCCTGTAGGCCCTAAGCTGTTTTCATAACGTAACTGACACTGTCGCCTTTCGGCTTAATACGATTTCATTGATTATTGGCCCGGACTTCTGAGCAAGTCGACCCAGGCGCCCCAGGAAGTGAATGCGAATTATAACAGCACACAACATAGCAGTAAACACGTCATTCGGGCCGCTGGAGAGGAGACAAACGTAACTATGTTAGTTCTTCGTGATCACTACATTAGCAGATATACATTCGCCTTCAGCTATGTTAAACTGCAGCTGGAGCGTGACGAATTCGTGACATGCAAGCCCCGGTTCAGCCCAGTTCAGTTCACTACATGCGTAAGCATTAATGTACATCTGACAAGAAGCCTATCTATCGTCGTGCCGCCGTTGCCAACCTCAACAACTAATACCGTAACAACGGCATGTGACCGCTAGTGGCACTTTGGCCCTATGATTACGCTGTGCACTTGCCGCGTTACGTTGCGTGCCCCGCAGGAGTGACCGCTGTAGAATAATTGCATCCGTTAAAGCAGTTTAGTCGGAGTAAAATGTAAATGATCGTTCTTCGACCATAAATAATTTTGCCAGCCTTTCCGGCTGTCGGCCCACGGATCTGGAACTAGATGCCGGAGCATGTGACGTCCGCCAAGATGTTGTGGTGGACATTTCGCCTGCGGCTCAAAGCACGACTCATTTCTTTTTTCGTTTCTGAACACTGACTAACTAATGGAACAATGACAGTTTTACTACCTTGGTCATTCTAAAATTATTTTGTTCGTTCGTTTGTTTCATAGCAAGTTTAGGATAGGCCTACAAACGCTTTGCCTAGAGCCCTAGACTTATTTAGTGATTAGTACCTAAGCCTCTAAGCCTCAGATTTTAGCTGACTCATATTACGTACCTCTAAGTACCCGTAAATAAACCTGTGTTGGTCTCATTCTGAAAAATTTAAAAATTTACAGTGTAAATTAAGTAGGTAGCCAAATCACAAAACCAACTTATTTTAACCATTTGTTCTTGCCTCGTCGTTAAAAACAAAATCATTCGGTAAGTATAGTTTTAATGCACAAGCCGAAAATATCGAATTAAGATGGAAGGTCGACGTGCATTGCGGCTTTTAGACTTGGAAAGTGACTGATTAGGCCTAAGTGGTTTTTGCGTGGCTCATTGTGTGCAAATCTAGTTCTGTGTACTTAGGTACTGCATATGAATATGTAGCGACATGCGTGACCGATCGAAGAATGCTGTCGTCCAGTCATTTTATAGGCCGCATAACGCGTCGTGTCCGTCGGTCTTTCATCTGTCTGTCCTGTACTTCGCTTGCCGGGCTTCGGAAACCTCAAGAAAAAAGCATATTTACCGTAGATGTTTATTAAATCGTATATTTGTGGCGAATCACAAACCACCAGTAAAAAGACATAAATGTATTATTACGTATTATGTACACATGAAATTAATTGACAGGTTTTACACATTTAAAAATGTAAATTTTGACAACATGGTGTCAAGTGTACACCAATGTAGTTACGTGTGTTTCGTCATTAAGACCAAATTCTGTTACTTCTATTTTGTTCAAAACGTCCTTTGTACCAAATGTTTAATGAGCTTTTCAGCAGAAAAATATTCGCCAGTTTGTGTGCAGTAAAATGCCACTTTTCCAAAATCCGTTAACGACCTTCTCCAATCTTGCAGTCCGAGTAGAATTACCTGTAATTTTTTTGTACTTTTTTATTACAAAAATTACATGTAAAATAATGCAAATGCGTTACTTTTGCTGCACAACGTTCTTCTTAATGTAGTCAAATCTCACTGTAGGCCTACATTGTGTAAGCCTGTAGGCCTACTCTTATTTGCACTCTAAGTCTAAACACCGTTGTGTGACTGCGCGTGTCTGTGATATTGAGTTCGTTCAAGTACATGTCGCTATGCTCTTTGTATTCGCTGTTACTGTTTTAATGTATTATGCCCAAACTTCACTACTTCGATTTTATTTGTTAAAATCTTGTTGGACAGCCAATCGTACAACAACCAAAAGATATCTTGACATGTCAAGACAATACAATGCAATATTTGTTGTGCATTAATTTTGTTGTAGGCAGGGGCGTCCATTTCCCCTCAGCACCAGGAAGCAATCTCCTCCCAACTGGGATACCTTCTCTCTTTTATTATTCTCCCTTCCCTTTCCCCCCTTTTTTCCTACCCTTCCCGTTCTCTCCCAACTTCTTCTCCCCTTTCCTATGTTTTCCTTCCCTTTCTTTTTTTGTATTGAGTGACAATTAGCCTCCCATTTTCCCCTTTCCCCCTCTTTTTCGCCTCAAAAGTAAGATCCCTTGAATCTAGCTAGGGGGACTAGGGAAGCGCTATAAGCTTCGCCAGCCGGGTCTGGGGCGGAGCCTCAGCTGAAATCGAATTTGGTGGATTTTAACCTATAAAATATGACATCTAGTGGCAAGAAATTTAGTTGTTGTTTATATCATTAACTGAACAAATTAAGTGCAGTTTAAGCAGTACAATGTATAGGTAAACAAGAATGGCTTGGCACCACAACCTTCAAAGTAAGCAACGCCATAGCCAGAATTTTTGCTCCTTTTCTTTACATTTCCCTTTTTCCTTTCCTTCTCTTGCTTTTTCTTTTCCTCCACTTTTTCTTTTCCTTTTTCTTTTTTTAAAAGAAAAACTTCTGAAATACAGCTAAGAGGTCTCGGGAGCGCTGTGAGCTCCCCCAGGGTCTGGGGCACAGCCCCAGCCGAGATCGAATTTTGTGCATATTAGCTTTAAAATATGACATTAGGAGGCAACAATTTTAATTATTTTTTTTGAGAATCAATTGCCAAAAGTTAGTGCATGCAGTTGAAATAATAAAGGCAAACACCGGTGGCGAAACAAATTTTAAAGTAAAGATATAAATGATTTTTAACTGTTGTACGCAAAACTGTCACATTAACTTCAGAAATTCTTAGGGGCTTGAACCCGCTACCCCCCCATTAAATACGGCTTTGAAAGTAAGGGGTTACAATTAATCTGCGAGCGAAGCGGATAGGGCGCTGGCGAAGCGAGCAGAAAAAATGGAGCTGTTGTATGCAGAATTGTCGCATTCTGTGCCACGCGTTTCTAGGCAATTTGCCGCCAAAAATGTTCCCCAAGTTTTCAATTTTTCACTTCCCCCAACTTTTTCCAGGAGTCATTTGCCTCCATCTGTCAATAGAGTGGACGCCCCTGGTTGTGGGTTTTGATTTTTGTGCAGTTAACGTACATCATGTTTTGTAATAAATCCAGTAAATCGAAGCAATTGGAGCCTGGACTATAACGCGTACAAACCGAAAGCATCCAGCAGAGTTTTTACGTTCATTCCCGTTTGCAATTGTAAGTAGGCCTAAGGCATCAGGTTACGGTTAGCTGCGCGGTCCTGTCATGAGTTAGTTGCCAAATTAATTGAATGTGCCTGGATTTTTAAAAAAAGTATGACTGACTGGCAACTTAAGTTGATCAAAGGCGTGATAATGACATGTAAAACGCAAAACTTTTGCAACAACGTTTGTTGCAAATGTGTCGCATTTTATTTTATCATGACCATCTATAAAACACTCTCAAAATTGTGAGAAAAGTGTAAACATTTTAGCAAAATGTCAAACTCACAAAGCGTTTGATAGACATTTTGCTAACGTTTTGTGTTTTACATCTAACCACCACTTTAAACTCAGTCGAGTTTTGTATGTTGCGATGTATCTGTTGTAGAGAGTGGAGAACAGGAATTTAGTCTCACGATGACTTCATATTTTGTGAAATTTTTATATCTCACATTGGCATTACATGCTGCACTTTATTTACGTAAGTATACTACTACTACGCCGTGTCCCAATAACAAGTGAACTACTAGAATGTCACCAGTAACTGTGTTAAACTAAAACTATCCAGTGGCGGCGCCAAGAGAGGTGCAGGGGGGCCATGGCCCCCCATTTAAGGCTTGACCCCCTCCCTTTGGTCCCCCCCATTTGAGTTTCACAGATATAAAGCAAAATGCAGTCCATGGACAAATAAACTGCAGTAAATAAATTAATACTGCTGAATTATTACTAGTTACAAACTTTCAATTATTTATATGCCACAAAGTAGAATAAACAATAATTTAAAAACTGAGTGCATCAAATTTTCAGGCTCTAGATGGCAGTAGGCCTAGAAGATGTTACAGCACTACAACAGCTGGCAGTCTTTATCTGCTATAAATGTACAAAACATCAGTTTATACGCTTGTTAACGGCGACATGCAATGACTGACACGTCGAAAACAGCAAAAATCATAGAAAGGTGATATCACTCACCATCACATGCCTAACTGTCAATGTGCTGTTGAATAAAAGAAACTGAACACTTTTTTCTTGGAACATGCCCAGCCCTTTCTTTAAAACTCATCAAAGTTTTCTCGGTCATAGTAATTGGAGTAATTCAGCTAACAAAAATTGACTGATCTGAATACGTAATTTGCGAGACTGCTTCGTCGTTTCGCTTCGGCGCAAGTAATACACTTCGTACTTTGTCAATGTATATTTCTTGTATCGTTCGATGTATTTTACGTTTTTGTCATTTTTGCTAATGTGCGGTCGTCCAAGTAGGCCATAGTTTATTACGGGTTTTGTCGTTTGTTTGTCTGTTTTTCTAATTGTTCTGCATTCGTTTTAACGAAGAGGTTTAGAGATGCCGCAATTGGTGCAAACATTTGAGGGCAAAAGTAACTGGTGTGCTAATTTTCAGCTTAGAAGGTCAAAGTTTAGGCTAGCAGACGGCCGCACTGGGCCAACCGACATACATCACTTGTTTTATGCGCGTGTAACGTTGCAGGTATAGTTGTAAAACGTTTTTTTTTTATTTCTTTTGCATAAACGCCAGATAGCCTGGTAAAAATAAAAGCAAAATTAAAGTGTTGTTACTGATAAAATGGCAAATTTGTATTTTTCTTTACTAACCAGCGCACGATAGCAAAAATTTAACGAATACAAAGAATACAGTATCCTGAGACGATGGGTTCAGTCAATACGTCAGGTAAGAAGGGTTTGCGTTTTTTTGTTTCACGTATACTTCGCGTTTAATTTTTTTCAGAAGAAGAAATGCGTTTTAACGTTTTAAAAAATTTCGGCATTTAATACGTACATTTATGGCTGCAGATGTGCGTGGTCTGAAGGATATCTTCGACGTTTGTTTCCAAGAGAAACCGCTCTTCTGTTTAAGCGAGACTAGCGCGAGCGATCCAAGAAATTGCTCGTCATACTTCATCTGCATTGGCAGCAGTCTCTATCCACACTTCTGTCCCGATGGAGAATTCTACCATCAGCATGCTGATGAATGCCGGTCGCTCAATATTACCAGAAAATCCTGCAAGGAGGAGTGTGTTTCTTCCGAGGTTACCGGGAACAATTACAAAAACCACATCGTCTACCCGACCACCTCACAGCCAACTACGACATCACAGGCAAGGACTATTCGAGATCGACTGCCTCCCAGCACTTCTAGACGTCCGTCTACCAGCCAAAGAACGACGCTGTCCACTAAACAGAGGGCGCTGACTACCACTGTGTCTCCTGCAACGACTATGTCTTCGACGTCCTCCGTGGCAACCTCGCTGAGAGCTACGTTCACGACAAGCGCACCTGTAACCGACATTTTCACACTTGTCTCATCATCGCCATTATCATCATTCTCACCTGTTGTTTCCATGACAACCGCTGCCGCAACCGCCAGCAATGCATCGGTGACTGTCTCACACCGTCCTACTTCCACCTCGATACCCACTACCTCTGCCGTTGCCATAGAAACGACGCGGAACGATGTCAACGTGACGTCAGCGGCAGCGGTATCTGGGTCGGGTCTCACAACTGGGTCGAGTCAAAGACAGGCGTCTTCTAAAGCCAGTACGCTGGTTGTTGCGGTCACTACCGCCGGAAAGTCGTCGTCGTTTACGGCTAGTGTGACACCGTCATCAGTCAGCAATGTCGCGGCGTCTGTCAGCTACCTAACTGATGTGAGGCAGAGCACCTGGACACTGACGTCACGTGACTCGCTACATTCTACTACAGGTATCATTCGTCGCTAACTGTTACACTGTGATCAAGTCCCAATTCCATGAGGTCATACTTCTTGTCAGCGACAACGTTTCTGACAAGTTATGCAAAGAAAACAGACTTGAAACTTGTCAACGACTTGCTAGTCCCAAGTCACCGCCAATTGATTCAGTTTAAATGGTCTGAGTAGCGCTGTAAGCACCCAAAGAGTCCGCTACCAAACACGTGCATTTTGAGGTTAAAATTTAAAATAACACATCATGTAATTATATTATTTCATATTACATAATATACATATAATATAAAATAATGATGCACACACAACTATTTATGTCGGGGGACAAATCAGTATCAGCAAAAAAGCAAAAGATACGTGTTTAGCATTGGGCTATAATCTCAAACCACCCGTCTGCTCATACCACGGATGATAGCGGTTGTGACTGATTGTTTTTCAGCGCCGGTTGCTATGACATCCTGCCCGCCTCCGTACCAGTGTGAACTGGGTCAACTGATCGCTGACCCTGACGACTGTCGGCGCTTTTACAGGTGTGTCAGCAGCAACCCCAGTCCTAATCACGTCACCAGGTGGATGTCTGAGCTTTGCCCACCGCCACAGAAATTTGACTTCGTCAGAAGGTTATGTTTACCGGACGCGGAGACAGTCAACTGCCATCCTAAATGTCACGGTCAGTATTTTACACTAGGACTGGCAAAATTTTATTGTTGGTCCTACTGCCTGCAGTATTGTTTTCAACATCGTTGCTATTAAGTTTTTTTCTGTTTCTCTGTTAACACGATAACTCTTGAATTGTTTTACTTGGTGTCTGATGAAATTTTGCGCGAACATTTTACTCGACAATTTTTAATACCCTATTGAACTGTAAGGTCATGGGTCAAAAGTCAAGGTCACAGAACCAGATTTTTAGATTTTTTACCATTGCGAGATAGGGCAAAAAACTTTGTCATCACGAACTCGTAACTCACTTAAGCTTGATGAAAGTTTAATCCTACTTTCTCTTGAGAAAGGCTTGAGGTCGTGTTATTTTAACAAACATGTTTCACGACGCAATATATTAGTCAATCAATCAATCAATCATTTAATTCATACCAGACAAAGTTACAGACATAAAATCAATAACGCAGTGCATGTGGTCTGATAAAGGACACAAAGGGCAAGCCTCTAATATGTGCCCTGAAAAAAATAAGAAAAATAGGCAATACATAGAACAAATACAAATAAAGC
>Ga0056128_1001406_pt1 | contig 26725 bp, 19 predicted proteins | sample WorMetLIZISLAND2_FD_71113 | JGI IMG/M metagenome (GOLD analysis project Ga0056128, IMG submission 71113) | Marine gutless worms symbiont microbial communities from Max Planck institute for Marine Microbiology, Germany - Olavius geniculatus... ... | reverse complement strand
AAATCAGGCATATGACAGCACAAAGGGGAAAGCATAAAAATATATAAAACAGTACGAATGACTTAGAAACAGTCAGTACTAACTTTAAAAATTCACAAACCGAGACAAATCTGTACGCTTAACTAAGAAGTTAAAACTGCGTATGCTTGCAAAGTCATCCAGTATTGCGGGTAGACTATTCCAAATTTTCACGACACGGTTACAAAGAAAATACTTCTGGACATCAACACGACTATGACACACAAACAACTTACAAGTATGCCCACGAGTTGTTTCATTAGGACTAACAGTAAAAAACCTAGATGGGGCAAAAGGCGCAATTTTCTCACAGACAGAGCTCGGCAAATTTCTGACGGTGCTCGAAATTTCAATTTCCCTTCTAAATTTCCCTAAAAGGGGTTTTTCTACCTCGGATTTTGTATTTTTAGAAAAGAATTTGGCGACAAAAAGGAGACTTTCCGACAAATTTTCTACAGCCTAAAATTAAGAGGGAGGGACAACTGCCCCCCCTTGTCACGTCGCCACTGAATAACAATGATGTAGGGTGTAGAAGGGGGGCTTAATCGGCCTGATAATGATCAGTTCTTACCGTCATGTCGTGACAGCGACGTAACAGTGGTCCAGCTCTGACGATACTAGACAATCAACAAGCCATTAACCCAATCACTGTTAGCTTAACTATACCTTAGTGTGCAATCCTCAATCCTGTAGTTTACATTAGAGGTCTGCATGCGAATGGAAACTGAATCCTATCCACCCATGCCGCCGGCCAACAGTGTACCCAATTACCCACAACATCCATCCCCACCATTGCTTCACATTAGTGAATGTCGACAATTAATTTGACACAGTGCCATAGCAAACAACCCGTATCAAAAAACAAACATGGTAAAGCAAAATTATAACCCTGATTCGTTACTGTGACAGTACATGACGAACAATACACAAAATAAAGACAGTTACATCTCACATTTTACTGTTGCTCGCTATCCCCACGGTAACCCCCCCCCGAGCCATGACCCATTGACCCCATCCCCGCATTACTACCATTTCTAAACGCCAATAAATCCCATAGAAAAAATCTACAGCAACCATGAATTGTTGTAGCTTTTTCACCAAATTTAGAGTTTCTGCAGAAGAGAATTCAGACCACATATCCAGCAAGTTTCATTACAATATTTAGTTTGATCGAAAAATTATCAAATGCTTAAACAGAATAATGCATTTTTCACAGTAAAAAGTAAACTTCTAAGCTTAAGTCAGGATGCTATCAAGTGGTTACTATTACTTGCATAAGTGACTATCTGTGGTGCCAAATGCACTTGATGACTTTTGAGCTTGATCTGTCAAAAATAACTGATTATGTCCTCAGACTGGCAATCTCTTTCTACACCATGGGCCAATAAAAATGTGCCACTTTACTTTTGTTCATATCTTCGCCGATTATTGACTGATTTTCAAAGTTTTTTCACTGGCACACTCTGCAGACAATTTGCAATAATGTGATTGTTATATATCCCACGTCACTGTAAATGCGTCTCTACACTACCTCGTGAAATATGAATGTAAAAAAAACCAACAATAATCACAAATATTTAAATAAATGAAAAAAAACTATTCAGTCCAACATTGTGGAAAATGATTCGTAAGACACTAGACTGTGTTAGACCCACACAGTCTAATGTTGTACAGATCATTCATCACAATGTTGGTCCGAAGTGTATTTTGTTTCATTTACCAAAATGTTTGTTTATTATTATCGTTATATATCTATATTTTACTTATATATTACAAGGTAGTGTAGGGATGCATTTACAGTGTGGTCGGATATATAATAATCACATTATTGCAAACTGTCCAGTGTCCACAGAGTGTGACAGTAAAAAATTTTGAAAATTGGTTAATAATTGGCGAAGATTATACAAAAGTAAAGTGGCACGTTTTTTACCGGCTCACCCTGTACTTAAGTATATAACCAACACCAAGGTCAACTCAGCCTTCCATCCCTCCGGGGTAAATAAATCGAGTACCGGCACGGCAAGGTGACACTCCATAGCTCTGGGATGGGTTTACCTGTGGTCCTAGCAGGTTTTAGTCAGGTCACGTTAAAAATCTGCAATGTAATGTACTAGCTATACCACTTGACCATTTTAACCATATCGATACAAGAGACAGCACACAGATTATTACCCTGACGTGTGGTTTGCACGTTGTTTCTGACGTGAGGTGCTGACAGCTGATGCTGTTGGGCGACCGATCTGCCGACGTGGATAAGACGAGTTGCCACGCATGGAGCTCGGAGTCAGATGACATCTTGTCATTAATATCTCACTCTCATCCTCATCATCATCACCGCAGAACTCAAATGTATCACTTGGCATCCTCGACCCTGCAGGGGAATTCCTCCCTGGGGAATTTGACGGGACTTTCTGTGTGGCTGGAGACTTGTGTTGCTTTGCGGTGAGCTGGCGAGTGGCAGTGTTCCTGGTGTTGGTGAACCATGAGCATCCTGTGGTTTGAATACACAACTACACCATCAATCGAAAATCCTTAATACCTGACAAGTTCAATTCTGAACATCTACGGATTGAAGACAATCATTCTGGATAATTCCCGAGGTTTGTACTAAAAATGGCCACCTTGATGCAAGTGCTTGAGTTGATGCGCCAGTACTTGATCGCCTTCTCAACAACAACGTAACAGTAATGTAGCCTAGAAACTCGAAACTGAAGTGTTCGAAAAGTTAAAAAAATTGTCTTAAAGTCACAACAAATTGATAGAACTGTAGTCTCCAATCTGCTGCACATGATTTTTTTTCAAAAAATCTGTAAGATTTTCAAGATTTTCTAAACGACTCTGCTCACTTCAGCGCACTTAAAGACAGGCTGCAAACTTAAAACATTTCAGGTCGAGCAGAGGAGACCTCCGTCTAGCGTAAAATAAACCGGCTACAGTAAGCCTAGACTAATACAAGATAAAGTAAGGTAAAAGAGCCATACCACTGCTGGAACATAGGCAGGGTGCTCATCTCCCTATCTATGGCCATTGAGCCCGTAGGTGGATAAACCACTTGAGTCCGTGACGCATGACCAGTGCTACGCCAGACCTATGGTTACCTTCCCAGCTGCAGAGCGTCACCACCCTTCGACTGGTACCAAATTATACTGCTTGGTGAACAGAGACACGTGTGTGAACAACTTGCCCAAGGTTGTTACCCGGCAGTGCTCGGCTTGAAGTCAAACCTGCAACCTCCAGGTTACTAGTTTGGCATGCTACCGATACAGCACAGCTACGCAATACAAGACATGTAACAGATAAACAAATGGAACAGAACTAATGATAAATATTAAAAATAAATAATTATCAATTAGTTAGTTTAATGAATTAACCTATTAATGTACTAATACCTAGCATGCGAGTAGCCCGAGTTCTTTCAAGCCTTGACGATTGCAGTGGTGAGAAGATGAATTGTGCTGGAGTGCGCTGTGTGAGAGGTGACGACGGTTTGCGAATGACACACGTCAACAGACGGCGCTGCTCCTGGTTCTCTATCGGCTTCAGAGCTCGCCTCACTCCAACCGACTGCTTTCATTCCACATCATACCGATGATCATCAGATCAAGTTCATTTGACTACGGTACATAAAGCAGCACACGCAGCAGTAACAGTAATAGTTGCAGTGAAAAAACAGTCAGTGAGTTCATGTTTCGTCGAGAAGTAGGATTATCGCTTCGGTTGACACTTTCTATTAGAATAAATACCAAGATAATTGGAAACATGAACTGAAGTTAGAATTTGGTGTTATCTTTCTTCTAAAAACCAACATTTCCGATTATCTATCAGATAAGAAGAAAGATAATCGGAAACGGCAGCTAACACCAAAGTTAATCCAAGCATTACCGATTAACACCAGACAGCTCCAATGCAAAAGAATAGGTGTAATTTCTTAATCCCTAGTGATTAGAAACTTTCTAATCGGTTTTCAGTTCATGTATGGATAAGAAGTAAGTTAATCGGATTCGGTTCTTAGCGGATGTCAGATTAAGCGGATGCCAGTTAGAAAACAGATAATCCTACTTCTCGACAAAACATGAACTCACGTAGTGTTTATGGTGCTGTCATCATGGCACTGCCATTGTGAGAGTTCATCCGGTTCATTTGATGAATGTAGCGCAAGTGAAGGGTAGCTGCTGACCTTTGGACCAAGCCAATCAAGTCATGGTCAGGTCATGTGCCATCCGTCATAGGCAGGTAGGCGGCTCAATGGACTTCTTTACTCCAGATACTTCTTTCTCTGGTAAGTTTGGCAGCATCGTTGATTGTCAACTTCAGCCAGTTTTCCACGTCTTGCACCCAGCGCCTCCTTGGTCGACCTCTTAATCTTGATCCAGGGACAGCACCGACGATGAGATCTTGCTCTAGGTTATCTCCTTCTAAGTGCATTATGTGACCATGGTACTTTAGCTTTCTAGCCTTGAAGTTGGATATGAGTTCAAGATCATTACCAATCTCTGCTAAAACACTGTTATTGGTCCTTTTTGTACCCACAAAACACGTAAGATTTTTCTATATCCTGACATTTCAAGTGACTGGATCTTTCTCAAAACTTCTTTGTTCATCGTCCAACTCTTGCATCCATATGTAGCAACCAACCAAACCAGGGTAGACATCAGTCTGCTCTTGTTTCTATCGAAAGTCTCTTACCCTTCCACAGCTTGTCAAGTTTATACATGACATTTCTGGCTTTACCCAGTCGACACTTCACATCTTCCCTACATCTTCCCCACAAGCTGAGACGTCTGCGCCCAGATAGACAAAGGAGTCAATCTGCTCCAATAGTTCATCCATGACTTTAATGTTGACTGATTCTGCTGTGGTAGTCATGACTTTCGTTTTCTGAGCATTTATCCGAATGCTGTATCTTTTTGCCACCTCAATCAGTCTGAGCCAAATATCCACCTAAATTAACAGCTACAGTACTACACTCACCATCACCATTTCTTACCACTCAGCTCAAAAGCTGATACTCATTTTACCATCCCACAGACGGTAGAAGGCTGAGTCGACTTAGCTGGCTAGTAACATACAAAGATGGTTTACCCGCCGCAGACAGTCACCCACCGGCCTGGTGTATAGCAACTTCATAGAAGCTGGTCACAGGCTAACCAGCTACATACGCCAGAAACCCTCAAAATTCAAAACATTTATCAGTAGATTTGGTACATTTTCAATTTAGTCGATCCTCAAGTTCATGAACAGTGAAGCGCATGAAACTAAAGTGTGTATTGAAAACAAAATTGTTCAGAAGTGACAACAGACTAACAGAACTCTGGTCTCCGATCTACTACACGTAATTTTTTTAATTTTGTAAAATTTCCATGATTTTCAGAACAAATGTGCTTACTTCAGGTAAATCAACAAGTAATTTGAGCAAAGCTCACGTGACGCGCGATAGCAGCGGTCTTGCCATCTGGGCAATATCGTGTGCAGCATGCAATAAAATAATATTGCGTCTTGAAGGAGTGCACAAATTTGAGGCCTCCGTAAACGGAAGACGCCTTGAATTTAGGAGGTCGAAACTCAGATTGTTAAAAATGTATGTTCTATGCTAAAAATTTCATATGCAGTATGTCCAGGTCTATCTCCAGCTATTTCAGTGCAGTTTACTCTTGAAATGTGCGCCGCAGCCAAAAATTGAAAAAAATCAAAATCCCTTATTTTGGGGGTTCAAGGTCATTCGAGGTCATCATTGTTCACACCATTGAAAAGCTCGTCACTAGTGCTTGTTATAATAAGCAGTATATCTCTGCCTATCTGCAATTGTTTTTACACTAAACGAGCCAATAGCGGTAAAATAACCACTTTTTAGGGGGGGGGGGTACTCATCTTTGATGCCCACCTGCACAGGTGTCCTTAACCCTTTTATGCCCACTGTTCCAAAAATGGAACATGCACTTCGACAATAAATCACAAAATAATTCGAGCAGAAATGGGTTAAACCTAAATCGTTGGCACCTTGACTGCTAAAATTTGCATTTAATGCCGAAAATATCATACGCAGGTTGTCTTGGTCTATCTTCAGCCATTTTGTCACAATTCACTCTTAAAATGTGCCCTGCAGCCAAAAATTGCGAAAAATTCACTAACAACCCTACTTTGGAGGTTCAAGGTCGTTCAAGGTCATCGATGTTGATAAATCTAAAAAGCCCGTCACCAATGCGTTTCAGATGAGACGAAGTTACTCTACGCCGGGTCCGGTTAATACTTAGATGGGCGACTGTCTACAGTACGGAGCCAGCCAACTAGGTCGACTCAGCCTTCTACCCTCCGTGGGATGGTAAAATGAGTACTGGCGGTGGTCAAGGCCATGGCTAGGAAAGAAACGGCGATTTCTGCGCAACAGTAGGCCCTGTGGCCAGGACTGCAAGCATACCGATCCAGTCGGTTTCTGGCCGACTTGGGCTGTATGCTGGCTTAATTGGGCTCCGCCCTCGCCGGCTCAAAGTGCCGTCATGGGGATGAGCTCCCACGCAACAGGCCTAGCTCAGCTTCGTTGCCTAGTGCCTATGCGAAATCTTCTTCTTCTTCTTCTAATGCTTGTTATGATAACCAGCATGTCTTTACCTATCTGCAACCGTTTTCACACTATACGAGCCAATAGCTGAAAAATAACGTCTTTTTAGGGGTACCCCTCTTTGACATCTTCATTCGAGGAGAATATCCCCTCATCCAGGGACACAAAATTTTGTCTTGATAAACTAGAGTCCTATGGCAGCCCACAGTGAAGATTTCATAATCCTAGCCTGCACCATTTTGATAGGGCTGCAGAGTATGACGTACATACAGACAGACAAATGCATAGGCCATGGCTAAAACACGCGAAGTATTCTGCTATAGTGCATAGAACAGGCTTCAAATTTCAGGAATTTCAGTAACTGTAAATCTGTAATTAAAATAATCCATTTACAGCTAAAGCAGTGAGAACGAATGCATAATAAATAACAAAAATCCATTACTGCAAAATATCAAAAATCAATCACTCAATCTATTAATAAGTTAACTAATCTGCATAATAATTAATGAAATAAATAATTCATCTGATCTGGGCTAATAGAATTACTAAGTAGATAAAAAATATAACGAAAGTCAAAATAAAGAGTCTAACGTTGTTTTCCAAAAGTGTTCTGTTCTCTATATGTCTATTGTATTTTTATATTTTTTTACTGTTTGCATTGTGTTTGCTTTTTCTGTGCCTGGTATTACAGAATATAATGTGTTGCTACAGCCGTAGTGAAATAGAGTTTTCAGAATTGCAACACAATGAGCAAATAAACAAGTGTTTTCTCACCGAAGCAATGTTGTTAGCTGGTGGAATAACTAGCGGCTGTGGGTTAGCAGTAGCGGTAGTCATAGAATGAGCCAGTGAAGTAGCAGGCTCAGTGTTCAGAGTGGCTGCATCTGGCTGTTCACCGACTGCAAGGAGTTGTGCATCTTGGTTAGCTTCAGCTATGCCTGACAGTCACAGCAGCAGCAGCAGCATCATAGCTTCCCCAATAGCAAAGCCATATGGGACCCATATGGATATCATACATATGGGACTCCCATATGGGTTCCATATGGAATCCATATGTGCATTCCATATGGAATCTATGTGTACATTCCATATGGAATACACATATGGATTCCATATGGAACCCATATGGGAGTCCCATATGGCATTTGCCATGTAAAATCCAGTTGACACATCTTTAATATGCGTGTTGTAGCCTAAGTTGGGACTGACCACTTTTTAAAGCACTGTTGTAATGAATGTACCAGTAGGCCTATAAATAGTTTTTAAAAATATTTTTTTATTTAAAAGCGTGTTTAAAGTATGTTTTCTAGTTGTTTAACGTTTTGAAACATAGGGCCAGAAAGTTGCAATTTTTAACAGAGTTCCGACAGACCTGCAGTTTCAAATTTCCGACAGGGGAAACAACAAGTGCACAATACCTGTTTTATTGTTATAGGCGATGATTTTAAAAAAAAACTTTTATAGTTTGTATTGTGAGCATTCGTGCATTGTGTCAAGTTCTGTTATTAAACGAATATATGTATGTATGTAATAACTTGATCCCCCCATTTTTTTCCAAAATGGGAACTTTTAGCCCCAAATTTTGCATTTTTGGAAGAAAATATTCTGACAAGATAAAGATTATCATTCCGACAATTTTCTCACAGACCAAAATTATTTTTAAAAAAACTAGTATATTGAGTACCCAGCTGTCTGGGTGGGGTCAAGTTCATTTGTGTTAGTTGGCAGGTGGGTCTTACTGTGTGATCCCATACGGCATATGTAGCACTGAGATGGGCTTCCCATGAAAAGCTATATCCTGTAAACTTTTGCCAACCTCAAATTATTACAGAATTATTACCAGCAGCAGCATCTGGCTGGGATGCTTTTGTCTGGTGTGATTTCTTACGTTGACGTCTTGGTCTGACCGCCGAGTGGCGCTTGCGTTTACGCTTCTGAGAAGCAGAAGCAGCTGGGATGCTCTCCGCCGAAACTGTGCAATACATACACAACACTCTGAACTGAACTAATCATCAGTGATCATGTTCGGAATGATGGATGGTTCAAACAAAAGAGGACGGCATCACCGAGAATGGTCAGATGACATTGAGCAGTGGTGTGGGGCAACCCTGCAGGAGTTAAGCCAAGCTCCCCTAGATAGGCAGTGGTGGGCAGTGATAGTAACAATGGCGTCAGACACCAACGGGTGTTGAGCCCACGGTTGTCGATGATGATGATGATGATGATGATCATGTTAAACGAGGCCAAACTGCCGAGGCCAAGAATGAGGCCAAAGCCAGAACCATGAGACCGAGGCCAAAAAGATGAGGCCGAAACCAATACCAAGGCCTACTGTTAAAGCCAAGGCCAAGACCAAAGTCAAAGCTAGAACTATGCTAGTAATCTGAGCAAAGCTCACGTGATGCACGACAGCATCGTTGCTGCTACCTGGGAATCAGCATACAATGTGCAATAAAATAAGAATGTGTTTTGAGCGTGTATCCAAATTTGACACCGCAGTAGAAAAAATTCCTCAAATGTAGGAGGCCAAAATTTAAACTGCTAAAATCTACGTTTTATGCTAAAAATTTCATATGCAGATTGTCTTTGTCCTTTCTCTAGCTGATTCATTCTTGAAATGTGCGCCACAGCCTAAAGGATACAAAATCACTAAAGCCCCTCTATTTTTGGGGTTCAAGGTTGTTCAAGGTGATCAATGTTGATAATTATTGCCGGAAAACTTGTGAGCAGTGCTTGTCTGTGCCTATCTGCAACCATTATTACATCTGACAAGTATTACTTGCGTGAAATATTGTCACCAAAAAACTACAGTCTTTGTGGCAGCCCACAGTGAAAATTTTGTGACCCTAGTTTGCATTATTGTGATAGAACTGCAGGGTGTGACGACTGAGGCCAAAGCCGAGGCAGAAAGCAAAACTTTGGCCTCGAAACCACTTTGGCCTCCAGGACTGAACTTCTCTGCTCATAACTTAAGTAACTGTTAACTGTTAAAATTGTACAATTTTTTAACTCACGTAACATTTTGTACCACACAATTCGGAGGGTTCCTACACGCATGACAAAACCTCACACGCAACAAAAACATGGTGAGCCTACCACTACATACAGTCTTTTGCGATAGCACTGCCAAACCCGAATCGACTGACAGCCGCACTGAACAGAGGCCTGCGCTGAAAGGCTCTGTTGCACAGGTAGTATGTGATTGTCTGCAGCCAGCTAAACGATCTCGGTGTGTTCCAACCCTCTTGGGTAGATATACTGATTACTGGCCTGTCTAGCTGGGGTTAAGGTGGGACATGTTTACCTATGTTGCGTGGCAGGTAACACTGTGAGTTGCCATATCCAGAGGTGATGCTCCGTAGCTCTGAGATATGTAACCCATAAACAGCGGTATACCATTTAAGCACAAAATGCCCTGACCAGCAGTGTCAGTGGTCTGTTGTTGTGCTGGCTGCTGCGGCTGGTGCTGTACGGAAGCGGATGACTGTACTTGAGGCATGACCGTGGCCACTGGTGAAGGCTCACCAAGCAGCCGAGGCCAGAACCCAGCAAATTCACCAGCACGACGTTGCATCAGCACCGGAGTCACTGATATGACAATGCACACACATACACGCACACATCAGTATTGTTAAACACAGCCAAACTCCCGAGGACGAGGCCAAGCCTGAACCGTGAGACTAAAGTCGAGGCTGAAACCAATTGTTAAAGGCCGAAGCCAAGACCAAGATCAAATACAGAATGATAAAACTGACAATGACAACTAATGCTAGAAACAAACAAGGTCTAAACAAGGTCAAAAAACTATGACTAAGGCCAAGCCAAGATTAAAGGTTAAAAGGTTAAAGGTTAAAGGTGCATATAGCTCTTAATGATCCCATCTCAGAGCTATGGAGCGTCACTTGTCATATGTTACCTGCCACCCGACAGAGGTGAACGCGCCCCGCCTTAACCCCAGCCAAATAGGCCGATTTACCTACCCTGGAGGGATGGAAGGCTGAGTTGACCTAGGCGGTTGGTTACATCCTGAGATGGTTTACCTGCCCACAGGCAGTCACCCATCGCAGTATTAACCGAGCCTGGCGTACAGTAACTTCGCTGATTGGATCAGACGCGTTAACACTACACCACGACGACCGCCCAAGATCATGGTTTTGTAGTAGGTGGCTTGCAGCCAGCCAATTAGCTCAGTGGGTGGACCTGCAGTGACGCGTGCAGCGTCGCGGCAGTGCTAGCACTCAGTCTTCAACAGTCGCCAGTTGAGTCTTCAACAGTTAGTCGTTGAGTCGAGTAGAGTTCGCGCTGTTGAACAGTCAACATGTGGTAACGTTCATAACGACGGTGACTGTATTGTCACCGTAGCCGGGGCCCCGATGCGTCGTGTTATGTTGTGTTTCATGTAAAATAAAAGAATGAAAATGTTATTATCAATCGCATTGGACCCCATGTAAACAGAAAGACCCTGCTACCGCTGTTTAATAAATACACAAAACAAATAAAAAGAGAAATAACATAAATACAAAATAATAAATATACCTAAAACTCCCCTCTATTTATGAAACAAACCCTATCTATATTTTAAAACCTACAGTTTCAAAGCCGAGGCCAAAGCAAGTTTTGGCCTTGAGACCACTTCAACCTCGAGGACTAAACTTCTCTAACATACACACGTATAGGCTTCGTGTAACCTTCTCTGTTTATATATTTACTTGGTTTAGTTGTTTGAATGACTACATCAGACATTAAAAAATGACAACGAAAAAGACTAAGAATAGAAACAAAAAAAGAAAACATAGTACCATGCAAATTGTTATAGAGTTGAAAATTAATATTACCCAACTAATCAATGAATCAAAATATGTCAGGTATTAACAACTTTAGATCTACTTATCTAGATGGTTATCACTAATATTGCTAATACAAACTCTGACGTCACACCGAACTATACGGTAAGACAGTGTTTTTCAACCTTTTGTTGCCACAGAACCCTACGCAAGCGTGAAGGTCACTCACGGAACCCCATGCATTGATCCATCAGTCTAGCGACGTATGCGAGGACGAAGCTATAGGGTGTCTATATGGACTCATTTCCCTAGCAGGGCAGAGCCCCCATGAGGACGACAAAGCAGGCAAAGATGACCAATTATAGGCTACTATGAAATTTGACCTCATTAGTAGGTAGCAGTAAGCCTACTTTATTGTATCTAACCAAACACGACGGGCGAGGCAGTTGTCGACGACCACTTGGACCTGCCACCAACTAGAAAACTTATCACGTACACGCCCTTGGACAGACACGTGTCTCTTAATTTTCTTTATCAGAATGTTTGAAGAATTGAATTAACTAACTAAATGACCAAAAGATTTCGTAACCATAACCCTAATCAATCATTTTTCTTTTTTTCTTCATTTCTGATATTGCACTAATCCTCGGAGTTAAATAATGTGGTGCATAGGGGGCCTACGTTATACCATATTTTATTATAGGCTTACAATCCAAATATGCCATGATTACTAACAACAGAAATCATTCAACACAGTAAGTCTATGCAAAAATAGAAGCACATAAACGCAATTTCGAACAAAGGATTCAGTGCTGAATACTTCTACGACATCTACGACATTGTCTGGCGCGATTTTGCATGCTAGTTTATTTGTCACTGTCCAACTGCGGAACCCTTGGCAGACGCTCGCGGAACCCTTGGGTTCTGCGGAATCCCAGTTGAAAATCACTGCGATAAGGCATGTTCATAACAGGTGAGCTAATAAATAATGGTAAGATAGATAAGTGCAGCATTCGATATTTCGCAGAAATCACGAACTGTTAACTATGCATCTTTGAAGCAAGGGTTATCACTAATCTGGAACACACGGTGCACACAACCACACATAGACAGAGAGCAGTCAAATACATACCAGCCGATGTGCAAACGGTCGTCAACGAATCCAGACTGTGTCGCGATGGAAAACGTTTGCTGGCACCGGCGTAGTCTTTCGAGCCAGGCGGGTTAATAAGAACAGGGGCAGGTGAAGCAAAAACAGAACCAGATTTAGCCACAGCAGCAGGTGTAGTAGGTACAGCAGGCAGAGTAGGTAGGCCCCCTGGTGGTGGTGCAAGGACCGAGGTGCTTTTCTGTCTAGCCGTAGTTGACAAGTCCCTGCCTTCACCCTGTGACACTGCCAGCAAAGTCCCAGGATTAACACTCAGGATCCCGGGATCAGAATCCATCGTAGCTGGAGGATTAAGATGCTGGATCTCTGAAGATGATACTTTCATGGTGGATCTTGGACGATTCTCGGAATAGGGATTAAAGCCCTGAACGTCTGTGACTGGAATGCTTCTAGCAAGGCTGCCATGACTAGCAACAGATAGGCTTCTGCTTTCTCCAGGCTGCGTGACTGCCGGCAGTATGCCGGGATTAAATCCCTAAAGACAAAAAGATAAGAACAACTAGATATTTAGTTACAATGCAACCATGAAAGATTACAAAACAGCAGATGCAACAACCACTCACCAGCAGTCAATCAATTCAAAACCTTTTACACACACAAAATCTTGTCCATAGGGTAACCACAGTTTTGGGCGCAAAGAATTCAAGAACTTCTCAAGGACTTTTCAAGTACCACTTCCAGACCCATTTCCATGATAATTCACGACGTCACGTTGGATGTTTCTGGCATCATATAAAAGAATTATCACATCACAGTCACGACGATTCCGAATGACTAAAATTCAAGAACTTTTGAGACCCTCTGACATCAAATTCCACAACTTTCAAGACCCAATTTGGTTTTCGAGGACTTACTGGGGCTTAAAGAAAAAGAATTTTTTAAAGAAATTTTAAGAACTGCCACCACTGTGTGTCCATGGCGAAGTGAAAGCTAACATGAATACGCAAACTGCAAAATCATCTGACTGTGTGACACTTTGAAAGAAGTTAATAAGTAATGAACACGTTAATTCATCAAAAATGACAAATGGACATAGAGATAGACGAACAGACGTATATGGATAAAAGCAGCGTAGCTTATGTATTAAAATCGTCCAACATCATAAAAACATAATATTTCGAAACAACCTAGGAATTTACATAATATGTACGTTTATACGTCAGTAAGACAACACAACAAAGCTAGAACAGAGCAAAAGACAGACAGGAAAAAAAAGTAAAGACAGTAATAAACTAAATACATTTAAACCACAATTTAAACGCTACTGCACATGGCATAAAACTTTTTAAAAACAATGCTTCTCAATTTACAATGCAGTGGGTGCTTAGGATATGTAATCTCCTCCAATATGTCTTGTATAATTACAATATCATGCTGACAGTCCATACCATCTGGGCCGTAGTTAGTCAATGCCTCAACCCTCAAGAGTACAGAAAGATATGAATATGATATAAAAGATGGCAAGGTGCCAGCTAGTCTAGCACTAAAGCCAGAATGAACTGAAACTGTTTTGAATGAAAACCAAATGAGAGAAAAAGGAAAAATATACAGTTATGTAAAACAATAAATATTCAAAATACAGAAACAGATCTATGAGAGAGCTTAAAGCATGAGAAAGTGAACTAAAAAGTTAATACAAAAATAATGACAACTGAAACAGCACACCTGTTCAATATCCTTAAGCAACTCACAAGTTAAACCATGACGCTAAGCCCGTATGTACACTCAAAGATAGGACAGACTAAATATTGAATGACAGAACCTGTGAAGCTGGCCTGCTGATGGTGTTAAGTGCAAGTAGAAAGGTCTCGGAGGACCCACGATGCTGAAATGAGTTTGCCATCGTGTTCGAAGTGCTCCAGTTCAGTGGCATCTCACTACTCGCTGGACTGTTCAGTGTCGCCATCTGACTGCTTGGTGCTGGTGTCTTGTCGGCCACAACGACTGGTGATGACAGCCAGCTGTCAATCTCTTCGGTCCTAGCATACAAATCCCTGGAATCATCTGACAGAGGTCTTGAAGCACCGGACTCCCAACGTCTCTGACCTGAGTATGGATCCCTGGAAGACCTTCGAGAATCCCAAGGTGGTCTCTCCCGGTGCTGGTGGGTTTCTACTAGTGTCTGTGGAGTCTTCAGTGACATGCTTTGGGCACTGCATCCTGCCTCACTTGCCTCAGGCTGCCTTCCAGCTAAAACAAGATAGCATATCACACCTTATACACTAGTGTGAGTGTTGTAAGGACGACCTTCAAAGACTATGGAAAAAGGCAAACTTTGACCCTCAGCTAACCCAAAAACCCCTGAACTGATCGACACCAAATTTGCCCAGGGTTTTGCTCCCCATATAGGTAAGTATACACCTCCTGTTCAAAATTTACTTCTCTTTTTCAGTTCTTCTACTTGCCTACAGGTGAGCCCGTCAGACCGATTTTTATGCTCAATACATCAAACGACACGATTCTGCACAAGACAGTGCTTTTTTAAAGTTAGAAAAGTAATTTTAACATGGTAAATATTAAACATATTTATTCAAAATATTTTTAAAAATTAAAAAAATTAGAATGGCACCTATGGGGAAAATTCAAAAATTCTTTAAACTGTCATAACTCCGGTTGCGTGATTTTTGGTTCTACAGTATGGTTTTCAGGGTCGGCCAATTTAATGTACGTCATATATATTAATCCCTGACTCACACTTGTTGCCACCACAATGGAATTTTGGACAAAATGGGATATAACTCGTCTTGTATGAAAGACGAAATCTGTGCATCTAACAGGGTTTTTTTTCGGAATTGGGCTATAGAATGCTGCAAATCAGATTCCACCACGACCTACCTTTGTTGCCATGGCAACGAAATTTGAGACAAAATGGGCTATACCTCAGCTGGTACAACAAATATCACCCAGATCTTTGCATCTAACAGAGATGCAGGTTGAGAGTTTGGCAATTAGATGATGTCAGTCAAAGTCCACCACAGCATTAGCAGTAGTAGTAGACACATCCAACGTTCTGTGCCTGACCAGAGATATACTACCCTGCCTTAAAAAGGTAGAAGTATAAAGGTCCCTTACATGAGTCAGGCTCATTCTCCGATTTTCGACAATAAAGCAACAGATATTTTACTATAATGTGCTGAAAGTCTGTCTGTCTGTCTGTCTGTCAGCCCCCTCTAGCGCCTTACCTGTTACACGGTCACAGACCCCGACCGCGGCGTTTGAGTCCTTGGGCCTTGGGTACGTGCCCCCCACCTGCCCCACGGGCCGCCTGATGGGGCGGAGGTTCAATTGTCAGGTCTTCTTTCCCCGCTGATTCTGCCAAGCTCGTCAGCTTAGCGCATCAGGTAGTGCTTCACGGCGGAGGGCGCGGCGCTTCTAGTGTATGTAAAAACTTACCAGTTTAAAAATGAGTGTAAAAACGAAGCGATGATATTAGTCCTCTAAAACAGCGAAAATCATTCGCTTAACCTTATATGGGGCAATGCATACACACTGCATCGTACTTATTGTAAGGTGTACACAGAAACATGCTTTATTCAATAATAACTCAACAACTTCATGATAATAACATAATAAGTAAACTAGATATTTGGCGCGAAGCCCAAACGTGAGTCCGCCCGGCACCCTAAGTCCGATTGGGGGGAAATTAGGGGTGGGGTAAAATTTCCTCGGCACCAAAGTCACGTGGCCCGAACTCAAATGCATTGACATACACCGAACGCGCATTGTCGACTTAGGGTAGGTCAACATGAGCGCTTATAACTTAGTTCGTCGTGGACGGAATTTCACAAAATTTTTTTTGTTCAACGCCGAAAGAATCGTTCTCGTCAACGCCGTTTAGGTTTTGTCGCTATCTTCATCGATTCCAGAAACATTTGCGCTCAAACTCAAAAGTTGACGTAAATCGCACTGATTTTAGCGCATTATTTGCCCTATTTGCCCTGAAAAAAGTTGTAAGGGGGCCCCCGTCCCCGGTGGGGGTGCGCTAGTAAGATTTAATCATTCTCTAGCGTGTGTAAGAATTTGGGGACGCAGCACCCCCTAGGGGCCGAATCATGGTCTTCCGAAAAATGCGACTTAGGGTAGGTTAACATAAGCACATAACTTTGTTCGTAGTGGACCGAATTTCACAAAATTTTTTTTGTTCAACGCCCAAAAGATCGTTCTCGTCAACGCCATTTAGATTTTGTCGCTATCTTCATTGATTCCAGAGATATTTGCCAAGCCAATTTTTGACTCCCCTTTGAAAAAAGTTGTAAGGGGGCCTCCGTCCCCAATGGGAGGTGCACTAGTAAGACTTGGTCATTCTCTAGTGCATGTAAAAATTTGGGGGTGCAGCACCCTCTAGGGGCCGAAATGTTTTTCCGAAAAATGCGCTTTAGGTGGGTACGATTTCACATCGAGATCTCCAAGGTTACTGGACCAAACTTCACTGGACTTGTTTCGCCTAACGCAGGAGGAATCGCGGTAGATGGAATGACTATCCGATTTTGAATATCTTCATCCGTTTCGGAGATATTCGCCGCCGAACTTCAAAGTAGTCCGAAATCGGGCTAAATTTTGCATGTTTTCGGATCCTGAAATTTTTTGGGGTGTGCCCCCCCAAATTTTGGACTGGCATTATAAAATTGGGCCTAGTATTGACCATCGTGCAAAATTTCATGCCGGTCGGCCCACGCATCTTGAAGATCTCGCGTTGAAATAAATAAAACATCACGGGTAAAACTTAAGTCCACTCCGCAAGCTATCGCTTCCGGGCGGACTAATAAGAAAGTACCAGCTCTAGAGAGATCCTTAGCCTCGAATGACTGGTTCAGAAGGTCGTCAGTTAATCTGCTGCTTGTGCGAGTATTCCCAACATTGTAATACGTTGGTTCGACAAACCGGCTTCTGTTCATCGCCAAAACTGATGAACTACGACTTCCAACATCTTCTATCAGCTCCCGGCTGCACTCAGTAGAACAACATCAGCATCAACAGAAGCATATACACTGCGGTCCACAAAAAATAGGACAAAAAACATGTTATACAGAGTGTTTCATAAAAACGCCTTTTTTCTTTCATAATTCACTCAAATAATGATCAGTTTACACAAAATTTTTACCAGATGTAACTGAAGAAATACTAATTCAAAACATTTAGACAAAATATGGCCGTTAGTTAAATATTCTTTGCTAGTCGTGATGTAACGCTGACGTCATAATGTGTCAAGAGTACAAGCTTGCCTGTCTCAACTGGTGCTGTCAGTTGCTACCCTGCTTTGATGGTGAACTCTATCTGGTTCACTGATGAAAAAATGTTCACTGTATCAGCACTAAGCAACATGGTGGCATGAAATCAGGCATCTCGTGATCCACTATTTCTATCCTCAGTATCTCTCATTTCATTTTCTTTTAAACATTTCGTTCTTTTTTAGTTTATGTGCTAGATTAAACTGACAGTTTGTTTGTCAGTTTTTGAGTGCAAATTCTCCATTGTATTGTATTGTATTGTATTGTAACTATCTTGCAAGCAGTGTGTGCTGGTGCACTGTCTTGCTGGAAAGTGTAAAAGTCAAGCTACCCCCACAATTGTGTGAAACTGATCGTTATGGGCGCTTTCTCGCTGCATTGGCAAAACTTCAACAGTTTGTCATCAGTGAAACAGATAAAGTTCACCATCAAAGCAGAGCAGCTATTCAGCAACTGTCAGCACCGGCTGCGACAAGCCAGTTCGTACTTGCGGCATACTATGATGTCAGCATTACATCACGAGTAGGAAAGAATATTGAACTAACAGCCACATTTTGTTGAAATATTTTAAATTAATCATCATTTGAGTGAACTATGGAAAACAGAAAAGGGTGCAATTTTTATAAAACACCGTGTATAATTGATGATAACTTTACAAAATGTCAACTAATTTTCACAACCTGTCGTTTGTGCACTATTGCTGATCTCAACCTGGCAGCGCTCATCGTCAGTCTCGCTGCCCTAGCGCTGCAGCTGCTGTTGCTTTTGCTGTTTGTCGTCGTCGTCAGAAGGAGGCGTCGTCGACAAAAACACATCAACCACGAGGCGTTAGTGCCTCTGACGTCGTCTATGTTGAAATCTGGCAGCAACGTCAGCTACTCGTCAATGACATCAAGTCAGACCAAGCAACAGAGTCTGTCTCTGGCATCAGATGTCGCCGATGTAACCACGATGCACACTTCAACACCAACTGGATTTGACAGCACATTTCGATGACGTCATGGTTACATCAGCAATACCTAGTGACAAGTAAATTTACAGATAAGTTTCAGACAGTAAAATGCATCGTCGAGATAATGTGTGCCAAAAACTATGAAAATAACTTCGACGCAATTTGTTCAAGATATTTGGAAAAAATGTCGACAGCGTCCAAACAGTCTACAGAAATTAAAGTAGTGGAGTTTGCGGATTCTGGTCCACCATTCTAAAAAACCGCCATTCCGAGGGGCCGCTAAACAAAACCTATTTTAGATGATGACAAAGCCGTACTTATTAAACGCTAAACTAAAAAACATTGACCCTAACCCTAACCCTACTACTAACCGAATCACTAACCGCGGTGGCCTTTCAGAATGGCGGGCTAACACAGAGTTTGCGTGTTACCATGACAGGTCAGTTGGCTGCTGCTGTTCCTGCAGCTGTAGTGGAGTAGAGCATAAACTTAGTTCTTTTCTGCACAGCTGGCGCACATCTGACACTAGTCTCTCTCTGTCAGTCGTCATCTGCACCTTCAGCTTACAGCAACACCACAGCAAACACAACAATACTATGTTGATCAGGTTTAAAAGGTTTAAACCCGTCTAGATATTAAGGCCGAACTGCCAAATATTACTCAGTCAGTAGGTTGTACTATTTTTAGAGATGACAAAATACATCAATATTATTTCTGACAGCATCAGTTGGCTTTTTATGTGCAGTAGATGACTGAAATAAAAATTTCTCAGATTTACTTAAACCTATTCGAATCCACTCAATGTCTCAAAAACTGCTCAGTTGGCAATGTTTGGAAGAAACCAAAGTATTGACAATAGGCTCTGAAATCTGGGGGAGCTCAGCCAACAGACGGTTTTTAGCCATTGTTAATCTGAAAACACTGTACAGTACTTGGCGAATACAGTTAGGAAAAAGCTGTTAATAAATAAAGCAACCTTTCATCCGAATTTTTTTAATATTTCAGATAACTCACCACAGGCCACAGATAATACGTTTGCGAGCCGCAAATTTGAGATCCCTAGTTAAAAGAGTATAGCTTTTGATGCAAAATCCATCGCACAGCTACAGCACATCAACCGCCATACTGCATCACACACAGTTACCTCCAGCCCGATACAGGTAAACACATGTTGCCTTAACCCCTGGCTACCAGGCAGGCTGTTTACTCAATTTACCTACCCAAAGGGATGAAAGGCTGAGTTAACCTAGGTGTTGCGATACCGAGATGGTTTATCTGTCCACAGACAGTCACCCATCTAAGTAAAAAAAGTAAAGGTGGTGTATAGCTCTTAAGCAGCGAACAACTCACAGAGCTACAGAGCGTCACCTGCCATATTGCATCACACTGTGTTACCTCTAACCCGATACAGGTAAATGCATCCTACCTTAACCCCTGGCTACTATACAGGTTGTACTCAATTTACCTTCCCAGAGGGATGGAAGGCTGAGTTGACCTTGGAGTTAGTTATGTACCAAGATGGTTTACCTGTCCAAGTAGCATGTAACAGCCAGCGAATGCAGAGTGGAGCGCTGTGCAGCTGAATGTGGATAACTGTTACTCCCACCATGACAGTAACCATCAGCAAACTGAACAATACTACGATGGTCGTTCAATAAATAAGTTACAGAACAGCGTCATTCTGTTAGTTATCTGAATAAGAAAAAATCCGAAATATATATTCTAAGGAGAATTTAATTCCAAGTACCAGCTGTCATTTCTATTATCAACATTAAATACTGCGATGTTGCCATTGAAGTCGACCCGTAACAAAAAGCGTGATGTTATTCATCTGACTCTGCAGACCGGAACACCTCGGGTTAGATATGTGAACATTCATCCAAAAAAATTATACCCATGTTCAAAATAAAATCTCCCACAAAAGGTACATTCCAAATGTTTCCTATTTTAAGAATTAACGGAATGGCACCGTTTTGCAACTGAGCTTAGCAACACAGCAGACATACACAATGTATTGGTCTTCTTCGTTACGCCAGTGCGGTGTTCAATATACTTAATGCTGATAGCTACTGTTTAATGTGTCTAAACTCTTCCAACACCTTACTAACAGTCTAAGTTGACGGACGTGTAATGGTGGTGGTAGTACCTGGTAGTTAACGTACGACTTGATTTCAGTGACGGAGCAATGAAGCAGTTGACTGAGTTGCTGATCCTGTGCAGTGAACATGCCCACCAGCTCATGCTGCTTTGACACCTCACTCAGCTGGTAACACTCACACACACACACACACACACATACATATTACACATGTTAACATTACATCAACACAGTGGCGAACCAGGATCTGGTTGTAGCCAGGATGATTGTCACTTGTGGTCTCATATGGGGCCCGCATCGCTATGCCAGTGTATCAACATCAACATTTTAACTTGCCAAAGCAAGTGCAAATAACAAAACAATAAAGCAGTAATTAAATGTGCAGGGAACAGGAACGCATCGGAACACCACTCCACTCCTTTTGTTTCAGAAAGGCCACTAGAGCCCTTCAGTAATTATAATGTTCATTGTTCAGTACTGTTGCTAAACAGCTACAGCAACTAGTCACGCTGATGTGCAGGCCTGGACTACTACTGCACATGGTCATGACTGCCAGTTACTGGTAAATTATGAATGAATGTGGACTGCAGTCAAAGCTAGATAAATAAAAAACTTTGTAATAAAATTGTTTGCTCCACAAACACTGGAAATCCAGCAACATGGTTTTATAAAAAAATCTGCAAAATATCAGCAATACGACTGTTTCAATGCATGAGAGACAAGCAACTGACGAAAACAGACCTGATGCTGAAGCAGTGCTGCAATATGCTGGTGCAGCTGCTGTAGCTGCTGGTCTAACTGACATCTCAGTGCTTCATCAATACGACCAGCCAGACTGGCATCCAGACATGTCAGCCGCTCACAGCTAACAGTCCATAAGGAACCAACAGATCAATGAATAAACCAATAAATCAATAAATCAAATGGCAAAAGATTACTGATGTCTCGCAAGACTGGTGTGAAACCACATACTTGCTTCAACGAGTCTCCCTGGTGGTCCAGCACTACAATTCGGTAGCCTTCAAAAACATTTACAGTTCCTACTGAACTGGGTTAGGCTGTGTTCACATAAACACGAGTAAGAGTTCAGCACTGTACGGGTTCCCGTATACGAGTTCTGGCAAACACGAGTTTGCATGTATTTCAATGGCAGCCGTTCACATATGAAGTCTTTTTTAGCACATACTGGCGCTTTACAAGTCAGATTATTATTATTATTATTATTATTATTATTATTACCTGTAAATTTAACTTGTACGAGTAGTTTCTGTGCAGATCATGTTTTTATCTAACCCATGCGAAGTAAACTACCCGTAAATAGCAATAATATAATGTACAAAAGCTGTGGCAAATACTTGACGTCGGTTCTAACGTCATTGTAAAATTATTCATAGTTAGAGATGCGCGGTTGGTAAAATTATTGGCGATGTGATGAAATATTCTTGTTTATTCGCGAAGCATTTCCTCAATTCGATTTTATTCAATATGGCCGACATGTCTTTAGTTATGTGCTTGTACAAGTCACTGTGAACGTTCCACTCGTACGAGTGAAGCTTCTACGAGCCGTAAGCCAAAACCCGGACTCGTGCTCATACTCATACTTGTGTCTATGTGAACGCAGCCTTAGTCTCATTCCAGCAATTTGGTTTAAACTTTTGTTTTTAACCCGTGGAATCTTTACTACTTGGGCTATAAAAATCTATATAATAACTGAGAGTTACCAGCAGAGTTGACTCCCAAACGACACTACGTACGGTGGTGAAATTTTGCATGCAGACCCATGTCGTACATGGCCGTGCCATAAGCTAGGTCAAATATCGCTGAGGGGTCGTCCGTTTGAGAAAATTTCACTGTTTCTAAAATTTTGCAGCCACACTTCTTAAGCCGCAGCAGAGCTGTGATGTCATATAAACGTCGTCACCATGGTGATGCATCATCAGTGCTGCAGTGCATACATCACATCTACGGGAAGGCACAATGAACAACCAATTTCACGTCGCCAACTCGCAGTATGTGGCAGGACGAGCAGACCTGGAAACATTTTGGAACACTGTGCTATAGTTTCACACTTTTTTCACGTAAGCTGACATTTAACAATCTGACTTTTAAAATAAATTAATGTAAAAAACTGTTTAGCTTATAACACCAGTGAAAGGGTGACCAGATAATTGAAGATATAAAACTGCAAAGATCACTTTTTTTAAATTACTAAATTCGAACTTAACAATTACACAGTCAGCAGGATTCTTCTGACATTGTGTAATGGTGAAGTTGGAATTTAGTAATTTAAAAAAAAGTGATCTTTATAATACAAGACAATAATAATAATATAAGACAATATTTGGCTGAAGTTCAACAAAATATTCAGTACTCGTTCGATGACGACTTCCAACTATTCGTGGCTAAATAGTAAAATCTAAACTTCGGCCCACCTCTAATCGCTACACTAGAGGCGTGATTTCGAAGCTCAAACATGTCAAACGGCGTAAACGTTTTTAACTTCCATTCACTGGTCGGCTGTCGGCCGTTCGCGAAACAAGTCGACCACCAACCAATAAATGGAAGTTAAAAATGCTTATGCTGTTTGACATGTTTGACCTTCGAAATCACAACTTGGCTTGGCAATCGATCAGTTCACAGCAAAGCGGCAAGTAATAGTTACTGACGTGCTCTGTACGTATGCGAGTACGTCCTGCACCAGCTGATGAGCAGCAGACTTGAGCCGTGTGACACTGTCCTCATGACACTGCTGAGTCAACTCTGATAACTTACCTATATCTACCTGCAACATTACCATGCCACCCATCATGCTGACTACATGCAGCTAGCTGTATTACTGCAATCTAAGTGGCCTTGTGGCCTTTTTGCCGACTAAATGATTGACTGAATGTTACAGGTAGATATAGGTACATGTTACCTACTAGGACACATTCAACAACTAGAAAGCAGTCGCAGCCTGCAGGTACCTCCACGAAGGCAAAGCTATTCGCCAGGTGGCGTCACCATCTTCGCTTTGCCAGCGGTTCCCTTATGCCCCCTTTAACGCAATGGTAACGAAAATTTCAAAGTGATCCAGAATCCCGGATTCCTGCCGGATCACGCCCAAAATTGAATCACTGATAGTTTATGCCATGCCCAACATACCCTCAAAATTTCAGGAAGATACGTTCATAATTTTTTGAGTTATCACATGGACTTACAGACGAACAAACAAACAAACAAAAACCGGCAAAAACATTACCTCCTTGGCAAAGATAATCAATGGCTGATCGCAAGTCTGAAGGGGCACTAGTCCAAATTTGGTCGGGTTCCAGCCCACCATAGCTATACTGAGGCGTGAGGGGCAAAGGCCATTATAACCAAGATCCGGCAAAGCCAAAATATAATTTATTTGTATTCCTAACTCTATTACTAATTATAACCTTAACCATTGTGTCTAACCCTCACGCTACTCGGACAAGTGCCCCTATGGACTACACTATTCATTAGTGAACTGTCCCCCGTAAATCAATCATGTAATCAGCAAAAGCACCATAGGGCCTAAAGCCACTTAACACCACAGCAAACCACCACATCACAAGACCACCTCAACATATCTACTGAATAAAATGCACTTTACAAACACACACATGTGAGTGATTACCGAAAGTGACATGCTTCGACATCCCACCCACTGCACACAATAAGTATAATAAACTAGCTAGCTGCATTATCATGACTAACTAATACCTATCTGTATATTATAATAATACAATATTATTACAGGCCTACAAACAGCTAGGTGGATGCTGCATGTCAACAAAAAGAAAACACAGTAAAATAAAGGTACAATGTACAAAAGCTGTATTTAGTACAAACTAGACAGGTAAAAATGCTTAGCACTGTCAGAGATAGTTTAATTGTTTGGGTCCGCCATTCCAAGGGGCTGCCAAAAACCTGTTTTAAATGATGGCAAAACCGTACTTATTAAATGCTGAACTAACTCTTAACCCAGCATACCCTTAGCCTAACCCTAAACCACCCTGTGCGTGAAGTACTTTGGTGAAACTGTCGAGTTACCTTGAGTGACTGAGCGAGCTGGTCACAGTGGCTAGACGTCTGTTGATGCTGTGCAAGGCTGAGTTTCTCAAACTCCGCTAACATGCGACTTTCTTTGTCTGATGATAACTGGCATAGCTCGGCCTTGGCGCCTGACAACTCCGCACCCTTCTGCATACATGACCAATAGATACAGAGTGCGGCAAAAAGTATACCCTAATTTTGTTGGTCATTTTCTCAACAATCGCTGAGAATTTTAAAGCGAAATTTCACACGTTTATTACTCATTTATACTCGTGCAAATGTGCCGAAAGGCATTCAAATATCTTCAACAAAGTCAAAGTTATTGCATTTTTTCCGCAACCGCATCATCATCTTTCACGTTCTCATGCAGCAGAATGTGTGCAGAACAAAAGGGGCACCACGTTTGCACTGCAAGAAACACACTGTCATTCCAACCACAGAATAAACAACTTGGCAATGACTGCAAGAACTCAAAGTGTCCGCTGCCAGCCTTCACACATAATAATAATAATAATAATAATAATAATAATAATAAAGCGGATTTATACACGGCGCCTAAAAGCAGAAGTCACCAGGCGCCGCAGTTTCAGTCAGTTAAACAACGTGTCTTTAGTTGCGCTTTGAACTGTTCGTAGTCCTCTATGGCTCGGAGTGCAGCCAGCAAACTGTTCCAGACTCGTGGGCCGGCGACGGCGAATGATCTGTCACTGAGCTGTGTCCTTGTCCTCGGTATAGTACAAGTGACAGAGGTGGCTGAACGTAGTCGGCGAGTGTCGTCGCTGACCAAGTTGCAATCGTCGACCAGGTATGGAGGTGCCAAATTGCAATCAATCTCTTAGCAAAGTTTTAACAGCTTTGTCGATAGCAAGTTGCCCAGATCATCTGCACTGCCTGTTTGAGTTTTGCAATGGCTTTCAGTTTTGATGAGAAAATTCAAAAAGTAATTAAGTATCATCGAACATTTACAGAAAAAACTGTACAGAATTTACTTATAAAGTTTATTTCACTTTGACATCACTAGCAACAAGATGGACCCAGTCGTTTTCAATACATGTTACTCATTACATCACTAAGCTTTTAAATGTGCAAAGTCACAATGTTGTCTTACAATAAAATTTGTAACTTTACAACAATAAAAGAATATCAAATGCCGCTTGGCCTATTTATGTAAATGAAAACTGGCAATAAGTGTGTAAAATCTTGCATTAAAATTCCAAGCAGTTCCTGAGAAAATGACAAACAACTTTAGGGGATACTTTTTTGCCTCACCCTGCCACCAGAAGCGTGTGTGCAGTACAGGACATTCGTTCCATGTATTTGAATATATTCATCAGCTTGATTATGTGAGAAAAACACTTAGCATAGCCAAAATCCACAGGTAGAAAAGCACTCAAAAGATAGGGTGTGGGCAAGGGTGTCCCTTCCCCATCGGGGAAGAAGTCTGAGGAGGGGCACAGTTCCCTCTCCAGAAAATTAACCTTTCGATATTTACATGAAAATGGTGCGTTTGGCTCCATTTCAGCCCTGTTTTGAAAAAAATCAGCTTCACGGAGAACACTAGATGAATGTTAAATCGAACTTAGAATGGCAAAACACCATAACTACAAACTACAAAGTTCTTTAAAACACTACTTAAATATTCATTTCTTTAAAATATGAAATACAGCAAGCAAAAATGTGTGTCATATATCAACAAACTTTTAAAACACACATCAAAAACACTGGGGGGCAAGTCCTAAAGAATGTGCGGCGCAGAAAGTTGTTTCCAGTTTTCCTGAAATGTCGTCAACAGCAAATAGAATGTTTTGCCATTCTACCCTCGACATGTGGTCTCCGGGGGCGAGGGAGGGTACGTGCCC
>Ga0056128_1001403_pt1 | contig 26736 bp, 12 predicted proteins | sample WorMetLIZISLAND2_FD_71113 | JGI IMG/M metagenome (GOLD analysis project Ga0056128, IMG submission 71113) | Marine gutless worms symbiont microbial communities from Max Planck institute for Marine Microbiology, Germany - Olavius geniculatus... ... | reverse complement strand
ACTAACAGCCATATTTTGTCCATATATTTTGAATTAGCATTTCTTTAGCTACATCTGGTAAAAATTTCGTGTAAATTGATCATCATTTGAGTGAATTATGAAAGAAATAAAAAGGGTGCCTGTTTTTTGAAACACAGTGTAGAGTGTTTGAGAGAGCTATTAAACTTAAAAGTGTCATTTCAAACTCGATGTATAAGTAACAACTGCGTTATTTGCATAATAGGAGCCTACTAACTGCGATAGGCTATTAAAAGTTTATTAGATATTTTTGTGCCCTGCGTTATACACATTCATTATCGAATGAAACTGCAATTAAGGACTGCACATAAATCGTGCGATTTTTGCCATATACAATCTTATCAATCAGTCACCAAAAACACATGATTATCGACGTCGTGATGATGAAGAATTAGAACTCAGATATTATCTTAGTAGGCCCTGGTGGTCGCACCGGGTTAACAGCAACCGTTCCGTGTTGCGAGGAAAACCGGAAACGATCGGCAAATACATATATTATAGCCAAATGAAAATGTAAAGCTTTTCATTTTTTGGATGACGGTAAGCCTGTCCCGAGTAGTTTCCAGATTGTTGTCTTTTTGTTTGAAATAAAAAGGCTAACAAATCAAACGTTAGTAGAGTAGTTGTTAATGCGCCCCTGCGCTGTCATTGTATTTCCTCTTATCTCTTTGACTAACTGTTATATGCATTGTCAATGGCATTGCTAAGTAAATAAATAAAATAAAATAACTCAATTTTCATATTTGTTTGAAACAGAAATCGGACGGTTTGTCAGGTTGAGGCCTATCATTCGTTAATCAGGAAAATAGAACGGTTGAACGATTTTTACGGTTTACGATTTTTACTAGGCCTACGTTATTTGAGTTTCAAATCTTGGAAGCTATAGTCGGCCAGAGCAGTAGCTAAATAGTGAGTTCTATGGCTGCATAACTATCACAACTGTGATACCTCTGCGGAGAAGGCGACTATCCTGGCGCATTAGTTCGTCGGCTAGATCTTTCCACTTAACGTGCGCTGTACAGTCGTTCATCGCACAGTCATCAAATCGCATCAGTACATACAGTCATAAACCTGGTCAGAGACGATCTGTGCCAATGAGACAATAAAGAGCCCAATTCTGCCGCTGTCCATTCATCGACTATTAACAGCAAGTAATAGTCGGCAGTAAATACGGATCGGTCACTGCCGTTCGAGGTATAGGCTTACTAACGCTGCCCGATAGCCCATCTGTCGGCTGAAGCGAACTACCGCCGCGGATTTTGGATATCGAGACGGTCGACGAGTGAAGATGCACCGCGAAGTCGAAGTCAGTAATATCCGGCTAACTAAGCCGTACACGTACAGTTCAGCCAAATTCTATCGGCGAAGAATAAATCACTCACAACGACGAAAGATGAAAGCACTCGTGACAAGTCTCGTGAGACTGGCGTGACCCGACGAGACTTGGCGAGAGTTAGAGTACCACGCAGCAGCAGCACTGATAGCAGAGGCGCCACCGCTGCTGTAGCGCAGATGACGAGACGAAACAATAAGTTTCACGGGCACAACTGCAGCAGCCCCGACGCCTCCCTACCTCCCTCGCAAAGTGAACTAACAACTCAGCACTTCCGGCATCCGGGCGATGAAGTAACACGACAACGCGTCGACCGCTGTCTGTCAGATCGACCGAGGAGTACGGTCGGCCATGCAGACTCGTGGCCGGGCTGCATCGCATACCAACGGACGTCGGCCGAGCCCCGGCGGCGTCTATCCTCCACGACCGACCGGACCTCACCTGAGCTAGCTCCCGGCCATTCTGCTTCTTCCAGCAGCAGCAACAACAACAACAGCAACTATAATAAACGAATGGCGCCGGCCTCCATGCTTCCTTTTATTCAACGCAGCCGCACAAAGCTGTTGTCTTGCCGGCGTAATGCCCGCTAATGCCTCGCAGCGCTCTTTGCTCCAGAACTTAGCCAAGGTCGTCGTCGTCAGTCCGGCGTGATTAGGTAAACTGATGTTCACGTGTATACTTCGTGTACGTTTCTCTTTCGCGCTGTCATAAGCAATTTCCACGATACCGCCCCCGACAAGCAGCAACGACTAAGCGTTCCCTACAGACAGCGTTTACCTGCCGCAAGTTTAGTGGTCTGACGTTGTGCGTGAAACGAAAACATTTTCACAAATGTTCGGCAAATGTTCTATAAAAAGTCCAACAAATATTTTAAAACTATAGCAGAATGACGCACGACTTGGAGATAAAATAGGCCCCGAGTTACGTGAACGTAAATTGTTTTAAACATCACAGCACGACTGGGCGGGACTTGAATATAAGAAGTAATACGTATATACAACTTTATTCACCATAATACAATGGTAGCACTAGCACAGTTATAAAAACAAACCTTAACTAAACTTAATTAATAATAATAACAATGAAACTGTCAGTACTCAGCAAGCATAACCATATCAAGCTCAAGCCACATTCGATAATTTCAACATTAATTTAACACTTCGTGTCTGTACAATTTCGCTGGGTAATCTGAAATTAAAACACATTCGACATTCGTTTGCAATATCACTGTTTGACGTACAAAATAATTTAATTAAAAATTGCATCAGCATAAAGTCTAAACTTCGGTAGTCAGTTTTAGTTAATGGTCAAACCTCCAGATCATACAGCAGAGCAGGCAGACATTTGCTGTGAACATTTGCAGTTCTTCCCAATTTACCAAAAATCGAATTGACTGAGCAGTAAAACGAACGTTTGGCATGGTCCAGAGAACACTTTAGTTTACTCGACCTAACAATGTAGATGCCCAGGTAATACGTGTGAAACTAAAAATTCAGGACACAGCCCAGTGCAAAAGCCGCTCTGCGCTCTACGTCTTACGGGTTCCACTCCTGATAACGTCAAGTGCGCATCTACGCTATAGGTTGATTCGCCCATGCAGCGTAAGCTAATGCGTTTTGGATTTTGGGTCGGTGAACATTAGCCGCATATCATTTGTCTTGTGAATGAAGATGCTCATCACGGCTTGTGCTATTGTATAAGCGATGTGCCAAGTCAACGGGAAGGCCGAAATTTCGACCCCTGCAGCTCCCACATTTTGAACCGATTTTAATGAAATTTAAAACCAAAAAAGATATCCGGGATACGACCCCACATGCAAAATTTGGTTGATGGGAGACGACGGAAAGGGGTCTAAGCAGGGAGTGCATTTTCGGTGACTTTTGTGTTCTTTCCCTTTTTTGTATTCTTGCCCTCACCTCCAGGTCACACCAGAAGACCGATCACGACCGTTTATGGCTCAAAACGCGTGTTTCCGCGTAAGGTAATGCCTATGAGGGTCTCGACGATAAAAATAATGTTTGAGGGTCAAAACTCTCCAAAAACCTGATTTTGGGGGGCCTGAATTGGCATTTTAAGCCAAATTTGCAAAATTTTCGAATCGCGATATCTCGAAAATTACGCACTCGATCAACACGAAATTTGGAGGAGAATTTCAGGTGAACAAATAGACTTTGTGGGTGGTCCAGCATTACAAAATTATAATTCAAAATGGGGGCGGCCGTCATCTTGGATTTTTGCACAAACAGCAATAACTCAGCCGCCGATTGAAGTAGATGAATGAAATTTTGCAGTAATGTAGACAACTGCCACTGGAAATAGGCCATTTTACCAAAATCGACAAAAATAATAAATTCAAGATGGTGGCAGCCGCCAATCGGCTACTGAGAACAAATTAAATGTCCAAGCTAATGCATAATGTTCGTGCATAATGCATAATGTTCTTTTTGATTTTTGCCGTTCTACATCAACGCTTATACAACATCAAATGAATTGCTTGCAGTTTTTTTTATATATAATATTGTAATACATCATTCCGTGTACAGTTGTTGTTGCAGCAGCTGCTCAATGACGTGGTTTATTACCTGGCTGCTCAGTGCTGCTCACGTGTTGTCCTACTGCTGCACCGTCCGCTTTATTGCACTGCATCACACAGCGCTGCATATCTCTGGGCAGAAAACTGTCTTCGACGTTATCCAGAACATTACTACATGATGTCGGCCGGCAATACGATGATATCAGTCATTATGTAAACGTCAACAACCAAAAAGCATAATGTACAATCAGCAATATATTTACTTTGATGGAACAAGCAGACACGTGTGATCGCACTTTCGTAGGTGGTATGCTTAATGATTTTATCAGAGTTTAATAACCACTGCCCCTGCTTTTTAAGCGCGACAGCAAAATGTTTCGCGCGTCTTAGCTATGGCTCAGGCAGGTCCGTCTGTCTGTCCGACTGTCTGCGTGTCAGTAACACTTTGCAGCCCTATCAGAACGGTGCAAGCTAGGATCACGAAATCATTACTGTGGGCTGCCCCGAGAATTCTAATTTTTTGTGACAAAATTTTGTGCCGCTGGGTGAGCGGGTTACTCTCGAACAAAAACGTAAAACGGGGGTACCCCCTAAAAAGTAATTGTTTACAGCTATTGGCTCGTCTATCGTGAAAACGGTAGCAGATAAGCATATATGCTGCTTATCATAACAAGCAGCAGTCACGAGCTTTTTAGTGGTGTCAAGATCGATGACCTTGAATGACCTTGAACCCCCAATATAATGGTTTTAGTACTTTTGCAATTTTGGGCTGCGGCTCACCTTTCAAGAGTGAATTGCGATTAAACAGATGGAGATGGACCTGAACAAACTGCGAACAGGAACTGCAATAGGCTGTCTGTCGCACGTCTCATGAGCTTTGCTCAAATTACTTGTTGGCTATGCCAGTATACAGTTGCTATTTAGTTTTGTTCATATCGCTTGTAAAACGTAGGACCGCTTTTCAGTTAAACCATGGCATATTTAAATCCACCATTTTTTTTGCATTTTCCAGGAAGGGTAGAAAAATGCCTCCTTTGCCCATGCCGGAGAGCGCCCACGCAAAGATGCCTACATATAAGCCGACTTAGCTCATTTAATGTCGTCTATTTTAAACTGACACGCTGCTAAAAAAATAAAAACGGACGAAACAAGGAAGATTAATGTTTATGGCAAAAAATAAACGTTAAACAAGAAGTCTAAGGGATAAAACAGCAGATGTACTGCATGTACTAAAAAGCAGTTTTCAGCCATTTGGCGCATTTTATTCTTGAAATGTGCGCCGTATGCAAAAATTGCCAAAAAATCACTAAACCCCCTATTTTTGGAGTTCAAGATCGTCCAAGGTCATCGACGTTAGTATCTGCAGAAAATACGTCAGTGCCCAGTGGTAAGCAGCAAGCCCGTACCTATGTGTAACCGTTTTCACGCTAGCGGTAAAATAACGTCTTCTTAAAAGGTAACCTCGTCGATGCCCATGTTCGAAGGGAAACTCTTCACCCAGCGAAAAAAATTGTCACAAAAAAACCAGAGTCTTTGTGGCAGCCTACATTGAAGATTTCGTGATCCTGGCTTGCACCGTTTTGATAAAGCTGCAGGGTGTGACGAACAGACAGACGGACGCCTCTACAATAGCCAAGACGCGCTCAGCATAGATGTCGCGCGTAAAAATAGCACAGACTTAAGAGTAACCAAGTTTCTTTACTTTTTAATTTTCCTTCTTGGGAGTATTCCCGAGCTTGCTAGCTGCCTTGTATTTACTTACTTGCAACGACGATCGACGGATGGATATGCTGTACTCAAAATCGTAAACTATCGTGCAGAAAAAATTCGTTAAGCCAGCTACACACGAGCCGGGCATCCGGGCCGGGCATCCTGGCTGGGCACCCGGCCGGGCACCCGGGTTCACGAGCCGCTTTGACCCGGCCAGGACACCCGGCCCGGGCACCCTGCTCGTGTGTCGCTGACACCCGACGAGACAGAGAAAAGCATTGCATTGCAATGCTTTTTCTAGCCGACAGCCGGGCAGTCGGCTCGTGTGTCGCTTGACCCAGATCCCCGGGCACCGCTCAGCGTAGAATTTCATTTCGATTTACATACTTATGAAGTTAAACAGTGCGTTTTCCAGGAAAATTTGATTTGTTTGTAGGCCTACACTTTACATGTCGTCTAAAAATTATGTTGTCCTCCTATTCTGAGCACTCGTACTTCGTACGTACTACTAAGGCTGCTTTCTGGGAGGATCGAGAACGTGTACAAAGTTGATAGAATTGTATCAATCACAATTTTGTTTCTGGGACATGAAAATCGCAGACCACAAAAATAGTGCAATAAAGAAGATAGCCAAGCAAAAAAATAAAAACGCACTTTGGACTTTTAAGTGACTTATGCGTCAGTGCGTTACATATACGGGGTGGCGCTAAAACGTCTCGAAATTTGCGTACCTATAAAGGCGAATATACTTTATGGAGATAAATTTCCTTTCGCACATTTCAGGACCAATATGTACTTTTACTTAGTTATAAGTTCCAGTGACCTTACTAATGACAACACTGAATGCCGCTAAATGACGAAAGACGAGTTAAAAATCCAATTATGTAAAGACAGCGTTTCATCACACCGCATCAAAGCAACTCAAATTTCCTTCGACACAAAACGCCCGATTTCGTCAGCTCACAAAAATGTACACCGCATTCAACAAATTTGAATCCCCAAACGTTATTCAGTTTGGGATACCTTGCAAGAATTTGTCTATGAAGGAAGGCGTAAACAGTTTTTCAAACTTCAAAGATCTTCAGATTGTTATCAGAGACAAATGGCATGATGTCGACATCTGACATTCAGAATCAGAAGCCATAACAGCAGTGGAAAAGCGTCCAGCAGCAGTAGCAAAGGAGAATGGAGAACCTATTTAGCACATTTTCTGCTAATTAGTTGACTAATTCGGACTACTGTGACGTTTTGCCGTAGCCTGCGTACAAGCGGCTACACAAATGATGAATCGCTTGCAAAAATTGCTTTACGGCGTGTTAAGCTATTTTGTTTGTATCACGGCTAATACAGAAGTGTTTTAGGCGAAAATTCCTACACATATTCCAAGATGTTTGGTCATTACATATATGCTTTTGCAATGATTCCTTTTGACTGCTCGCGTGAATAATGCATGCAAATGTTCCAGACGTTTTTTTTTGCGCCACCAGGTATAACACCCGGCTCGTGTGTCGCTGGCTTTATGATGTTCGGTGAACTTACCACCAGCAGCTGTAGACATGAGGGAAGGCGGCCTGCGCTTTCCGACTACTCCAATACACGGCATTAAGACAGCTGTCAGTGTAATACGTCCATGTTCATATAATCCACCTCTGACACTGAGATCCCACGCGCACGGTACTCTTCAGCCAGCGTCACGCCAGTCATTCAATCCGCGAACTCAGACGGAAGCAGCAGAGTCCAAGAATCGATCGCGAGTACGGCGGAAACGGAGCCGAGTATTCTTCTGAACTAGCGAGCGCGCTAAACCCCGGGTTGAGCCCTACTGTGCGTCCATCCGACCGCCCGCCGACCGACAGCGCCTGTTAGACCTGGTAGACTGGCAAGGCAAACGACGCGGCGCCCCGCTAAACAGAACGAGAGGCAGCGTCCCTGCCTCCGCCGCCGCCACCCGTGTGGAGGATAGGAGTATGCTTGGTTGCCAATCGTCCGAATAACTCGCGGCCGGCATGGCTGTCGGTTAGGTAAGAAAAACGCACCTGGTCCGCCGGACACGTGGAGGGTGGAGCGGGACTGTGGGACGGCAGAGGTGGGTGAGTGGAGATAGAAGCTAAGCAAGAATGCACACCTTGAAACGCGTCTCATTCCGGCGCCTGCCCGCCGAATGCAAGACATAATCTCCCTCCCCCCCCCCGATTAAAATCCCCCGAGCAAAAGCAAATCCACGGACAGAATCTCCTCTGAATACATACAGATATCTTGCAGATATCCTGTGCAGGAGAAATCTCCTCCCGGACAAAACCCCCCACCACACACGCCATTCAACAACGTCGTTATGTGATGGCTTGCGACACGTTGTCAGATGTACGGGGTACTATATCACGAAGAGGGTTTCGTCCGCGTTTTCTGCTGCACGGCGATGTACGCTCTTACGGTCTCGTATTAGCCGCTGGCCGCAGCTTTCATCGCCGACAAATTCCTGACGATTGACGCGACGAACGCTTGCTAGATGCTCTTCTTCGTCGAACAAATCTCAACTAATGGTTCCTGTTTACCACCGGCACACGCACGCACGCTTCAGTACGGGCCATGCACTCGTCAAGTTATTTTTTTTTATCTCAGAGCTGTTCTCTGCAAGTACTTCGTACAGAATGCAGCATGCAGCATGCTGCATAGCGACCGTTTGATCAGACATATATTGAATAGACTTATTCAATGCGTGTAGTTTGTTTAAAGTTCACCGGCAAACAAGTTTTTGTATTCCAGGCAGTCCTGAATAGGCTAATGAAAATAGTAGCAACAAATACGAGGGACCCAAAGTTCGAATGTTCAGACCTTCGATAGTCTTGATCTCCGCAGCACATTTCTACAGATTTTCAACTGGTGGAAAAGAGACACACACGTCCGATATCAGCCTCAATTTTCTGGACCTTCGGTCTTGGTTTTTGGCCTTTCGTCCCTTCAAGTCTTGTATCGCCCCAGTATGCCGTTTTTGAGAATTGTATATGAAACACTGGTTCAAGATTTGGTGGGAGTAACTACCGTATAAATGCAATATACTCAATACTCACCAAAAGCAGTTTGATTTCCATTGGCAAGCCAGCGTCGGTCGATTTTCATCAAATTCAAATAAATACTAACAGCCGGAAATAAATCGATCAGCCAAGTGACCTATAACCTAGTTAATAAAGGCAATGCGCATTAAGGTCGCTAAAATTTAAATCATTCAGATCAAACGACTTACATTGATATCTTTGTAAATTATGATTACATCGTATTCACGTAAAACGTCAACATACGAGTAGATTAACTATACATAGGCCTACTATTAAGTATGAACTCTATAGAAGTATGAGTTGCCAACAATTATTGTTAACGTAATTTTTCCGTGATGCGTATTTCAGTGACAAGATTATTGGACGTAATAACTGGAGTTAATCTTGCATTCTAAGCCATGTATATACGGTATTGCACTGTTTATTCGGCTCGGTCGATGTTGTCTGCAGCACTGCGCGTGCTTCACAGCTGTTTGTTCGCTTCACTGCAGTGTTGCGCTGGTTTGCGGACGAGGACCTGCAGGCTAACTTACCTTGACCTACAACACCTGCCAATCCGCGCAACCGCTGATGCAGCAACATGCATCATTGCTTGCATCTCCGATACACGACGTAATATAATGCGCTGGCAGCAAACCAAAAACCGTGAAAATTGAATATTATAGATAGACGTAGATCGAATGCTAAGTGTGGTATAACATGCACTTCGACCTATAAAAATATGGCAATTTAATTTGTGGGATGACTTTGATAATTGCGGTTTGATTTTAAAAGTTATTCTTTGACTTCTGCATTAACTTACGATATAACGTATAACCTGCAAGAGAGACTGAAATAATTTCTGCTTCGAATCTTGTAAAATTTACATGCATTGCTTAGGCCTAACTGTCATTAACTAGCAACCTGTCCTATAGCAAAAGCACGCAATATCAGGCAATCTCACCATGGGCTACCTGAAAAAAACATGATGATAAAAACTCACAAATGTTTTTTAGTTTTGTTGTTTTTCAGTTACAAATTTAAGACAAACGAATGGAATTGTGTTAGCATAATGCCTGACGCGGTTTTCCAGACACACTTCGCAGACGACTTCGTTCTTTTGTTGCCTCCGTCGCAGATTTTTCTGGCAAATAGCTTGAACAGATTTGCCACAGGCCATAGATGCAGTTTTCGCATTAAGATTACTGCTTTACACTGCGGAATGGACATATTAAGTTTATGCATCTGTACTGCTGTCTTACAGCTTAGTGCCTACATTATTTTTGTTTCGGGAGGAATTCCTTCACACTTCGTTCCGAACTTCCGACCATGATTAGAAAATAGGACTAAAACCATGGTTCCGACTTGAACTATAGCTTTATTTTGAATGCATTCGCTAGACGGCAGCAAAAGCTCAAACATACGTGCTACAGCGGACGAACTGCAGCACTGATTAAGCTTAGCTACGGCTTAGAAAACAGTGCGTCAGCTGCATGCAGTTCGTTTCATCACAATGCTACTGTTTCGAACGTTACGTTTGGCTTGTCAGAATATCCTGACAACGGACACAGTTGTTCGACATGTTCATTCTAAATTAAATAACTCATGCAATGCCTACGGCCATTGAGGCTAGGCATGTGAAGACTGAAGGGATAGTCTCTGGCGAACATTTTTTATCGCTGACAATATGAGAGTATAGTCTATTCATTTGTTTTACTTAGTTGCCCCAGAAAGTGAAACAAAATAGCTAGCCTGTGAAAAAACAAATTGTAACACAATTGCATCTTAAGGTCATTTTATGTCACACATTTCAGAGTCACTGAAAAACCACAAAACACTTTATAACGCAAAATAATACTATTGGCTTTAACTCTTAAGGTTCCGAAGAAGATTAGTGCAAGCGAAAATAGCAAAACTTGCTGTTCCTAACCACCCCACAATCTCACATTCGTTTGACGCCCCTCTCCAGAAAACAATGAACATATACGTCGTATACACAAACTGATTTTAAGACATTAAATGCACGTGATTAACCCTCCCCCCACCCGCACACACAGAGATAGAAAAATATCGTTGTGTTGTCGCGGTTTTTGTGACATAGCGGCCGAACGTCCCAGACATTGCATAAACAAATTGGCTGCTTCATTTTATCAAGCGTCAGAGAAAAAAACGGAACTAAAAGTCCACTAAAATTTCATAAAAGAGAGTATTAGGCTATGTAGCGTGCTATATTGCTATGTTTACGCTATTGACCTACCGCACGACGTGGTGGGTGGTAGGCTATGGCGTGTTTTCGTTGAATAAACTGAAAACCTCAAACTGCGTGAGTTGCCCAGCTCTGCGCAAGCTGCGTTCTCTTATACCCCGTTTACACGATAAAGCTGGCTCGACGAGCTGGCTCGTCCAGCTAACATATATAATTGCTCGATGTTTGCTCGATCATGTAAGCGGGGTATTAGTTTGTGACTGCCGCGGCTAGTGAACGTGTGGAAGGGTCAAATTGGTCGACGGAAGCGACGGATCAGAAAGCGGTATCCGTCAGCAAACGTCGATCACCTCAACAGGCGCGTTGTCTGTTCAATCTACAGCACCATCGCTACAGTTATGCGTACGCGCTAACGCAGCTTTTGATAGTTAAAATGGGATAAAAAAAATATGTGACATAGTACCAGAATACTGTGAGTTTGATGACAGGACTTTTAGCTATTGTCGCTCCAACCAGTACGACATTTCAGCTTTTTTACTTACTAGTATGTGCATACGGTGATATTATTTAATATCAAGCACATCTTATGGCGCTGTTCTAATTTCTGTAACAAATGTTTTTAAGCATTTTATAATAGTAGTTGATATTATGGAAACGCAACTCATTACATTCTATTACCGTTGATTTTCAATGACTGCTTACCATTATGATGATTAACATATTTTTTGTTCTCTACATATGAAAACAGCTAGAATTATCGTTTGCAATTGTTAAGTACAGAAACAAGTACTGTACCTGACAAACAATAATTGACTATCTTTGAACAGACTCATAGGTTAAAACGTAGCCTAGTAAGTTAAAATAAATTCATCAAATTACAACTTTTTATTATTGTTTTTGTTGACGTTTCGGCAACCGCTGCTGCCTTCGTCGGAACGATTGTCCGCCAGTAAGTAGTCATAGATGTGTGGAAGTTGGTAGGACCCCGCAGCTACACGTGGCGGACAGTTGTTCCGATGAAGGCAGCAGCGGTTGCGAAACATCAACAAAAACAATAATAAAAGACTGTAATTAATTTGATGCATTTATTATAACTTATTAAATAATTGACTAGTTTAACATAGTGCAGTTAGTGTGAGTGACATGAATAAAGACGCGCGAATAGCCTATGTATCTTGCAGAGGTTTCACGGTCCACAGTGATGGACCATTTGACAAGAGCTATTCGTTTTTATTCGCTCACCCGTCACCCCTATAGCCGGCTGGCTACAAAATGCCAAAGATCTGCGTGAATTAATATCGCAATAAATATCAGTAGGTGGTGACGTAAAAGCTGACGTATCAGGTACGGTTAATAGCGTATACACGACGTGCTAATATATCATAGCAAAACTACTTGCGAACAGCGTGAAATTGCGTAATGCTATAGCCAACGAGTCAACGAGCGTAGCCTAAGTCAAAATGCCGCTGTCGGTGCAGCAAGCCATCATCAATTCTTCTAGGATTTCAGCTGTCAACCAACTGCACGCCCGTCTTCGTTACGCCGATGTTTACCGTGTGTGCGTTGCGCATGGTCTGGCCACCCGACTGACAGGCATAGAACCATTACGTGTAGCCTATACGAATGGAGCGAGAAACAGCTGACAAAATGCCGTCAAGTTGCCATCAAAGACAGAATGCAGAGACTGACAAGCTCTGCTTCTGACAACTGCCGATATAAATTAATGCAGGCTATAAGCTGTGCGCCATAAAAAGAGTCCCGCTATCATTTTAGATGAACGATGGAAAATGTCGACCATCAAATTTTATTACCTTAAAGACCAGTTTAAAGATAAAATGCGAAAAAATAAACTTACAATATTGTTTTTCTATAGCCTTTTAATCTGCTACTGCAACACTCCATAAAATCCTAGTTTTTATTCGTGCATCAGGCTGCACCTTTACGGCTAGTTCAGTATTTAAAAGTTCATTTTTAGTATTTTTTCACAGTAAATGTGTGTCATAAATGTCAATTGCTTGTTCCATGTATACGTAGATTACAATTTTTGCATGTGTTCAAAATCCGTTTTCAGAACGCATATTAGGCCTATACGCGCTTTAAGTCGTTCACGGAATCAGTGGTGGATACCAGTAATGAGATCGTCAATGCTTCGCCTTTCGTCTAATAGACGCTGTCGCAGAATATACTATTGACGAACACTTTAAACAAATGCTATAAGTTAATTAGATTATTCTCAGTAATACGAACGGTAAGTTGCGGCAACAGATTCAAAGCGATGTGATTCACTGCAGTTTATCTATTTTGACAAGACAATTTACGACAATTTTTCCCAGTTTATTTAAAAAAGTAAACTATAATTATTGTTAAAACCGGTCCGCATTTGCCTAAGTTATCACAAAAGCGCACCCTTTTATTGTTTTATAGCTCACCGTGTACATAATGCCGCTAATTAATAAGAAATACAAACACACAAGTTGATGGCATGAGATTTCAATCATTTGTCTTCTTTTCTGTCCGTCAACGTGTCAGAGCAAAGCGCATTTTGATAGAGCTATTCTCTGCGGCCTATCTCCATCACCGCATTGCTGCTACAATGATGGTAAACAAACTGATACAGACCTACAGTTACATACGTGGTTTGGGTTGTGTTGGGCGGAGACCCATGTCCATGTCCATAGATTGGGAATTCGAATTTATTAAGTTTACAAAACCAAAAACGTTTACGAATGTTTACGAGTTTTAAACGTTCTGGTGACAAGTCATGTGCGAAAATGCTTTCAACGAATTTAAAATTTAAAAAATCCGCGATTTGTTTATGAATTCCAAAAGAATTAAGTCACGCGAGTTCTCAATCTAAGTCAATGTCTGAATCATTGGCACACAGGGATTAGTGACTCACGTGTGTTGGCGACGACTCTATCGTTGGATGACGTCATCATGGCTTCTGCGCACGGTGCTGATGACGTCACAGCTAGTGCACGACATCGGTGAAGAGATCCTAGACGCCGCGACTGCACCAGCAGTAACCACTTGAACCACCGCAGTACGAACGTCATCGTTTACATGGTCACATTGGTCGTCATCCGTCGACTGTGTGGCGTTTCCTTCATCACGATGGCGTCACGAAATGAAGGTCTGCATCGGCGACAGGCGAGCGGGATGTCGATGCTTGGTAGGCGGATCTGAATCACTGAAACGTGTTGTCGCGTGGCGTGGCAAATAAATTTAAAGCGACAACAAATGTCGCCACGTGTTTGAGCCAGTTTTGTCTGCACGGCAAAACGCGTTCGATTCCGCCTCTCATGCAGTGACCGTCGCCGCGTTGAGCGAAAATCACGAACACGAAACTTTCATTCTGACTCAGCACAGAAAGGTGCTGCATCCTCATCCTCATTCTGTTTGAATGTTATGGTTGTTACGCCACAAGATCTGAAACCCACATTTTGTCGCAGCAGCTCGCTGACGACCTAGAACAAAATGCTGAGCGACGCCGTTAGAACCGCTATCTGCTCAGACAGTGATGACTTCGCTGTATTTCAGCAACAGCAGCAGCAGCTCAGCGCAGAACCAGTGCTGCTGCTGCGTCTGGTGAGTTGCTTATCACGTCGACATCAAATCCACTTCTGTTGTTGTGGATGTCTGTTTACAAAAGCGCCGTTAGAGTCGCTCCGCCTACATTTCGTATGTCCGCCACCGAGTTTACTGAGTTTTTGTCATTAGTTCATCAAATATTAACCAATTTCTGATTTTTTTCGCTATCGTGCAAAAGTGGTGACTAGATATTCTACAGGATGCGGCAGAAGGAAAGTGGACCCTTAAATTTGTTCGCCGTTTTCTCAGCAACCGTTTGGGATTTTAATATAAAATGTTACAGCTTTATTTACTGAAATTTTCTACATCTAACTGCCAAGTAAAATGATTCTGTTGAAAAACGACGACGTTATAGACTTTTTAACATGACCGCCTACCGATTTTTCAGCATTCAAAAATGTTCAGAAGAAAAATGTCAGAAGAACTTTGCCGACTGTGTAATGGTAAAGTTTGAATTATTTACCCATTTTTTCCACAGTTCCAAAAATGAAACATTCATATTGATTGTAAATCACAAAATAATTCGAGCAAAAATGGCTTAAATTGTGATTTGTGCTGTTTTATATCTACAACCACAACGTCACCCTTACACTGTAGCCTATATAAACTGAACAGTTTTTCACATAAATTTTAATAACGTCATCGCTTTCGCTATCGTGATTCCATTACCAGATCATTGGGATCAACTCATCTTCACAACCGACGAGATAACGATGTTTCTATGGCGGAAAAACCTTGCTTTTGTTTCCATCCGCGTCTATAAAACCCTGATATTTACTGGATCCTAATAAAATATTGGTGCAATTTTTTTCTGCTTTCAAACTGTAATTGGTAAACTGTTAGCCTCTAGTCTGTTATGCAGTTTTTTTACTTCAGTTCTTATGCATAAGGCGTACTATTTTAATATTCATGCTCATTTTTATGAGCTGTTGTGTAATATTAAACGGCATGTGATGAAATAAATGATTTGAAAAATATATGTATATTTCCGCCCCATCCGTATTTTTTCACCAAACTGCAACCAAAAGCACAACAATAATTTTTAGCTAATTTGTGTAGTAGACTCCTTATTACTCAAATAGCAAAATGTGCAGGGCATATGATCTTAGTGACATTATTCTAAACTATTTACTCGTTGGCTTTAGAGCGTAAGCTCAGCTAAGTAGTCTTTCTGCATTTTATCAAATATGTACGGTAATTTAAGGCTGTCAAGTTCAACATAGTTTAAAACACTCCCAACACGTCAAGGCGATAAAAAAATAACAAGCACTAAAATAATCACTTACTAACCATTGGTAGACTTTTCATTAACGATTAGGCCTATAACAATGTAGCAGTGACAAAGTGCGAAAACGAAGATAACACAAAATGTATTGCTTCCTGAAACAGTTAGGGGCCTATATTGTAGAATCGGGGCTGTTTCCGAGGCCGTCACATTTACGACATAAAAGGCCTATCTTTTCAGTCTCTATCCATCCCTGCCCCCTTCTCAAAAACCCCGCTTGTCTAATAAAATGCACAATGGCGCACAGGCCAGTTTACGTCTGCATACAAACAGCATAAATTAAAAACACAAACGGCAGTTTAACGGCTTGTAGATCAAAAATGCATCATCACAGTTCAGTTGTAAACTGGAGCAGATAAACACAAGAATGCAAACACTGAAATGGGTATGAAGTATGTTAGCATTTTATTGCATTTTTATTAGAAAGGTGATAAAATCGATGTCGAAGATTAAGGCATAAAAATCGGATATTGAATAATAAGTACTTTTTTGTACAAATCTACTTTTGACTGATTTTTTGGTGATGCACCGAAATCATAAAAAACAATGAAACACAAAACAACACATTGTCCAACCAAACAGAAAAAAATAAATACAACAACAAACATATCACTTTACAATTCAGACAGTAAAATATCGACAAAACTGTTTTGTGCAATTAAGTAAAAATCAGTGCAACACAACAGAATGACTTCGTTTACGCAACAAAGCTGCTTTAAGCAACACTAACGTTTACGCATGCTAGTCAGTCACGGAAATAGATGTCGATCAAGTGACGACATATCATGCGGCCGACCCGTGACCTATGATTCCAGGAGCTAGAAATTGGCACACCAATTACTCTTGTTCCATCAAACGTGCAGTGGTTTCTCTGCGCTTTTTAGTTTTTTAAATTAAAAGCCTGTACGGGACAGACGGACGGACGGGCACGGCCTGTAATGTGGCCTATTAGAACGACCGCACAATAAGCACAACTGCATACTACACTGTTAAACACTGCAGAACTATAGAAAGTATAACGTGTTCATATCGCAACAATGCTTGACCTATACACCGACTCGACACGTTGTTGCTACGTGGTCAAGATAGGCCTACAGTACGGCGCGGTCAAAACTTCAGCTTGAGTAGATAGCGAATGCGGCATTGGTCCTCGCGATAGATGAGATATTCGCTCTGACCGAAGCTACTGTCCTTGTACAGTGGCTGGCGCACTGGCTTACCCTGAGGAACAATTACCTTGCGACCGTCCAACTGCAGCGTTGTATCCCGCTTCGGATCTGCATGCACACGAGTACCCAAAAACCTCCCAAACGTAATAAATGCAGTATACGAGGGCCAGACAAAATGGAAGTTGCAGATGCTGTATCACCGAGCACCGGTATATAATTTATGATAATTTAACAACCTTCGTCAAAAAGGTTTAGGCAGGCAAAAATAACCTAAAATATTTTCGATCCACAGGAAGTTTTATGATCTGTTATCCTCAAAATTCTGCTGCATATCAGCACCTCATTAGTCATCCAGCGGGACAACCTTTCCGCTGCTCAATACAACGGCATCAAAATATTGAAGGAAGAGCGTGATAAAACAATAAACACAAAAGCCGTTTTATACACAAAAATACTGCAACAGAAAGCAGAAATTTTTTTCATTGTTGCTAATCGAATCGGAACTGAAAAAGGAAGAAAGACAGAGCCGTGGTGTAGACCTGGTTCAGTGTATCCGCGAGCTACGATGCTGTCGTAGCCTTTCGGCGCACAAGTCAGTCTCCAGTTGTCAGCTTTGATGTGATGTTCCTTGCCTAGTGCCACTTCACTCAGGAACATGATTCCAACGGTACCTTCCGTGCAGCGAGCTGGCCGAACTGCATACAAATACAAATAGGCTTACAGTAAAATTAAAAGTGAAAAATGCCTATGGCACCGCAGTTTACAGTCTCGAGTTTAGTCTTAGATGCTCGCAGATGCTGTGAATACGTCAAATAGGCACATGCACGCTTTTTGCTTATCAACCCTGCTTGCCAAAACGCCTTCGTTCCAATTAAGTGCAGTTTCTTCAATGTGCATATTGCATGTTTTAGGCGGAATCGCTCTTATACCTATTCTTGCACATCTGTCTGTATCGTGGTCTGTCTGTCTGTCGTATGTCACATTCGTTAGTTCTCTGCTGCCATCTAAAAATACAAACAAGGAGTTGGGTCGACCTAGCGATTCTGCCTTTTCCCAAATTACTTTTGCCCTTGTTATGTGGCATTTGGACGTAATAAAAAATAGGCCTAGTGTCTCCTTATGGGGATTACATCCAAGTGAAATACCATAATTATTAAAAATGGGGAAATTAAAATTAAGGAAGTTAGACTGTTTATAATGCACAGTCGCCCAGTTAACTAAATTCTTGCCAGTCCCTACAACGCTCCATGATACTCAATAAGCTTATCCAACGGTAAGCTAATTAAAACAGTAATACTGACATCAGTGAAAACCAAATAATCCTTTATTTTTAAAAAATACTCTTTACTTTAATTTTTTTAGACACAGTGTATTACAGATATAGATGAAGTGATTTTAGATAGAAATGCACTGCGGTTCATCCACACAAATTGCTGAGAGCCACAGCTCCTTTGCGGGTAGAACACTTATACGGAACAATAACAGCTCTTTATAAAAACCCGCTGCAGAGCTACGAAGCGTCACCTGCCATATGGGATCATACAGTATTACCTGGTACACGACACAGGTGTACGCGTCCCGCTTTAACTCCAGCCAGACGGACTGGTACTCGATTTACCTTAGGATGGACACGGGTCGAGTCGACCCGCGGGTCGGGTCGGGTCGGGTCGCAGGTCAGATTCAAGGCAAATTTGGCGAGTCGGGTCTGAAATGCGTTATTTATCAGTCGAGTTAAGTAAGTTTAGCTATTGTTCTGTATAAATTTACGTTTTACTTACTTACTAATTTTTTCACTTATTTATTTATTCCCAGCACTGAGTTTTGTAAATAACTAAGTAAATAGGTAATTAATTAGAACGTGGATTTTTATAGCCCATCAGCAGCTAAACGCTAGTGCACACATTGGATGCCCATAAAATGTTGCTGATTTGCCGTGATAGTACTAAGATCACATCAAGGCAACCAAGGCATTGTCCAGCGACACGAAATCATTTTACAAGCGGCCGAGGTTTCACAGACACGACGGGGTTCTAGTACCAGCAGCAAGCTACGCTATTGATGTGCTTAGAAGCTATCGGGACAGCACTGACCACTGACAAAAAATCAGATAACAAGCTGCTGGGGTATCACAGACAAGTCACAAGACCCCGAGACGGCGGGGTTTTATAAGCTTAGTTTTAGTTCTAGTTGCAGCAGTCGGCCACAAGCTACTGATGTGCAAATGAGAGACAGTATACTGGCTCAGCTGTATTCTCTCAGTATGCATAAACTCCGTGCATTCGTCATCATGACTTCAGCAAGTGAGGTCGACGAACATGTACCTTTACAAGCTCTAGAAGCGTATTGAATGTCTAGATCAAGGTCACGCTGATTTTTTTGTGCCTGTTTTGTGTGCGTGATACTGCGGCTATTCGCGGGCAGTACTTAATCTTGTGCTAAACTGTATTGTAACGGAAAATTTCGTTACAAAGCGTACTAAATATCAAGTAATTGGCCTTGTACAAAGCTTGACACTTTGGTCTAGTTTATTGTATGTCCTATACGCGTAAATTATAGCTGCGGAAAGTCAGCAATTAATTAATCGATTAAAATTGATTAATTAATCGATTAAAATTCATCCGCAGACAGTCACTCATCCAAATAGTATCCACTTGATACCGACCCGACTTGGAGTCGAACGCACAACCTCTCGATCGTGAGTCCAACACACTACCGTTATACTAGACTACCAAGCCACCTTACCGTATGCGGCCGACTTTGCATTCTCCGACGCGAAGTAGATGCCTTTGCCGACACGTCCGCCGCTGTGTGGCATGATCCGCAGACCACCCTTGAGGATAGCAGCGATGACGGCGACGTCCGTGCCGTGCCACAACAGCTTGCGATGCTCAATGTGATCGTTCACCGAATATCGCTCGGCCTGCCATCCAGCAAACAGTAATAGTAATAAATTAGCAATAATAATAACACCAACGTTGACAACAATAGCAAGGATAATTTTGCTGATTTTTAGACGTATTTACACGCAAAATGAAACACAAAAATTAACGACCAGAAAGGCAGTCGGAGAGTGCAAACCTCCGAGAACGCTACGTCAATTTTTTCCACGTTGTGGTGTTCGCCAGGTGACAGCACTATATTCGATGAAGGTTTGGCATATCTGGCAATGACAAAAAAATCTTTTAATCCTATTTTAAATCCAAACGCTGATTCGGATTAGGCTACCACAGACTGTAATCTAAGCACCACTCAGCTGGGTTTAGTTTAACCTTCCCAGAAAAAATCAGCCAAATCCGCCAGTAACTTTTCGTGAAATTCTGCTAACAAACCAACAGATAAACAAATAAATAAGCGCCGAGTATCAAATAAACTCCTTGGTGCAAATAAAAATTTGTTTTTTTTTGTATATGTAACCACAGCTAATAACGACACGACATACATGTAATGATCCAACTCCATCAGTTAATGTGTAGTGTATTAGTATTAGTTAAACTGTCATGACATAATTATGACAAGCACATAGGCCTACCTCTTTGCTGCGTTCAATCTCCCAAACATCAAGAATCTGCAGTCTTTGCCCTCCATTGGTCGCTTGCAGATAGTTTTCCAGGATCTGTTGAAATCAGCCACAAAACAGCAAAAATGCAAAAAAAACAGTACAAATAATGCGGTTCATGTATAAAGTGAGCAATACATGCTGTATTTCTCTACATATTATTAGCCACGTTTTTCTATGTGAGATGATCACGTCATTTAAAACTGAACGTATATTCAAAGCGTTAATAGTTGCTGTTTAATGTTAACAAAATGTGAGCGACAGAACAAAAAAATCAATCAAAAACATTACAGCATAAACACAAAAATAGGCGACCTTGAATTCCTTTGACTTTTTGTCCATCAGTGAGAGACGACATTTCAGCAAGCCGTACTTTTCGTCAAGTGGATGAGGTTCTTTCACTGCCGTCTTCTACAAAAAAGTTTACATTATGGATTTTATTTTTTCCAATTTGTCTACTGTCAACTTTTTTTTTACAGAATTTAGCGACTTTTCTGTCACACAAACGTTCTGACTGATAAGCCCATCGTTGCATCACTGGCCACTTACTACAACTTACCAGTACGGTATGCGTTTTTCCTTGGCCATAAAGGTCCACAGGATGACTCTGATTTTCGTCTCTACAGCCTAGTGCCTACAGCAAAACATCGTATGACAGTCCAACTACAGATCTTGTGTAGTGTGTATTTTGTGCACTGTATGTCTATACTCTCCAGCTTCCGGTAGTATTCATTGCATCTACCCATTTAGGAAGAGATGCAAGGCTGGATTATTCGTAATTGCTGGTTACATACCGAGATGCTTAACCTGTCTACAGTTGGTCACCCATTCCAGCACTAACTAGACCCGACGTAGAACAACTAAGCAGATCGAGACCAACGCAGTGCTGCTAAATGTTGACATTACAGCATCAAATATATACACCCCTTTGTTCGAAATTTACTTGACTTTTTTGGTTCTTCTACTCGCCTATCGGCGAGTCTGTCGGATCGATTTTGACGCTTACTAATTCAAATGACGTGGTTCTGCGCAAGAAAATGCCTTTCTAAAGTTGAAAAATAAAAATGTAATTTTTGATTTATTTATTCTAAAAATTCGAAAAAAAATTACAATAAGACCTATGGAAAAAATTTAAAATTATTTTTAAAGTGTTATAACTTTGGTTGTGTGCAAGATAGAGTCACAATTTTTGGTTCTATGGCATGGTAATACCATAGAACCAAAATACGACAATATGACAAATAACATCAAATGAAGAAGGCTTTAGACTATTTTAGTGATTACCAACTAAAGTCAGCTTGTAAGGACGCCATACGCATAGCCCATCTAGATTTACCAAAATGATTTTAGCTGTTTTAGAGGATTAATATCATCACATCGTCCTTGCACACATTCTTAAACTAGTAAGTTTTTCTGTACATAAATTATATTAACATGCGTCGATGTGCATCGTGTGTTTCAACTATAGTCTAATCTCTTAGGTTTGATTTGAAAAAAATTCTTGAGTCAATATGCTATTGTAGTTGATGATCACATAACAGTCACGTACTGGTTTTCCTTTAGCAGCTTTCTCCTTTTGCATTGACTGCGCTATTTCAATGTCGGCCAACACCTACAAGCAACACAGACTCTTCAATATTGCTGACAACATCTGATATGATATAGGCTATTGCTATATTTCATTCATCCCACAAAGTATGCGGATGCAATAGGTCCAGAGAGCAATCATGGAAAAAAACTTCTATAACGCTCGTCATTATTAGTGTATGTTAAAAACAGGAAAATGGACATAAAACAAGTTACACAAGCAGAAGCGTGAGAAATGCATGTAACAAAGGTTTTGATGCAAAAAACTGAAATGACAAACACAGCTTCAGACTAAATTTCGAGAAAGTGAATTATTGAAATCAGTAGGCAACGTGGCGTACTATGAGCATGTCCATCTTTCTCCTGAGCGTGTCGTGGTCAGAGATGGTTGGCGGACGCTGACGACCGAAGTCATGCGGAATCAGTGTGTAGAACAGCGATGACAATTCTGCCAGCTGTGAGATTTTGTTCTGGTTCAGTGCTGCCTCAATTTGCTCCAACGCCTCAAAACCTTTTGCTATCTGCTGCTTGGAAATTTTTCCCAGCGGCATCTTCTTCACATCTTTGAAGCAACAACAACGCCATACGTCAGAGATATTTTGGAGTGGACACACTCAAGGACGTTTTTGGAAATGTTGCATCTCGCAACATCATCGATTTTGTTAAAGATATTAACTTTTACAATCGTATATAATGCTGCTTTTACATTAGCTTCATCTTAACAGGTGTTTCAACCTTGTTTTTAATACACCTATAAACTGTTTTTGACTGCCATTAACCATTTATGGCACTGAATGGCCAATTTTGTGTTGATGTGCCGTTGAGAAACTACTCACTCACTCATACAAATACAAAAGGTTTTAGAACTTTCACTCACGTTTACGGTTAATTTGATGCAAAGCGATCGGACTAATTGCCTACACGTTCCAATAATGACGCGACATTACATCGTAGTCCAATAGGTTACAAAATGCAGTTCGCTACAGGCCAAACAGCACAGCTGGATGCATAATGACATTATAATAACGGAATATAATAATAATAACAACATAATAGCGCAAAGCAGTGCGCCACAACAATGCAACATCCAAACTATTACGCTATGGCTTAGCTAAAGATCGTCGTCGTCGTCGTCGTCGTTCAGTGCCTTCCTCCATTAAGAAGGGTTGGCGGCAATCTTCCGCTGCTGCAGCGGCTTCATTGATCTTCATCCCAGTCCATTCCGTGATGTCATCTGTCCCACGTCGGCGTTGTCGACCACGATTTCTGTAACCTGGTACACATCCTCGAACCATTTGCTTTTCCAGACTTTTGTATTTCCGTGTCGCATGGCAATAAAATCCCAATTTTAATGACTTCGCACGGTCCTGAAGTTCTCTGTCAACTGTTAATTCGGACAGAATCCATTCATTCGTCTTGTGTTGCGTCCACGGAATCCTCAATAGCCTTCGATAGCACCACACTTCAAAAGCTTCGATATATTTTTCTTCTTTGCTGCGAAGGGTCCAGCCTTCACTCCCATGAATCGTTATCCACCAGACCAATGCTTTTAGCAACCTGACTTTTGTGCTTGTAGAAATATCTTTGCTTTTCCATACTAAAGATAGATGCGGTGTTCGAAATGTAAAGTTAAGTTCAATAAGCAGCTATCTCCAACAAAATTCTCCTTATTAACCCATTTATGCCTACAATCCCAAATATGGGACAGCTACTTTGACGGTAAACGATAAAATAATTCCCACACTAATGGGTTAACATTTCCCAACTTCTGATGAATTTGCTGACATTCCCCTGAGAGTGCCGAAAAAAACAGAGTCGTGTAACTCAAGACTGTAGTAAAAAACAGTAAGCATTCAATAATGCCAGGATAATGATTCAAGACTCCTCATAAGTACCGATCTCCAAGTTCTTGAGTGCGTCGTTGAACATGTCGTTGTTGAATATGAGTTTGATGAGAGCTTGTGTGGAGCAGTCCAGCGTGCACGGCAGATAGTTCGTGGACTCTTCTCGTGTAGCGCTTGCCGGTTGCTGCGCCAACACAGGCTGCAGGCACATCCAATCACCCCCAACAAGTGCTTAACCTGTGGAAATAGAAAAGGGAAAACTCTAACAGATGAGGGCGCCCAGATCGAGATGCCTATAAGGCGTTGAGGGGGATAGATATGGGGAGGAGGTGTCCCCTCCCCAGTCCTCACATATCTGTGGTAAGCTCTCTTAGTGGCATCTAAAGCGGAGCCCCAGCCGAAATTGAATTTGGTGTATTTTAGCCATAAAATCTGGTTTCAGTGACAATTTTTACGAACATGACGACAGGAAATAATAACAGAAAGGTTAAAACACAGTGTCAAAAAGTGTTACTGGCACAGTTTCCTCTCCAGCTCTCCCAGAAGTACGGGAACGTCGTCTCTTTTGGACAAAAGTGATAAAAAGCCTTGCCCGCTAAAAAATCTTCTGCATGTACTGTGGATGTACATTATAATAATGATTATTATGATCTAGACTATTTACCTAGTATGCATAATGTATATCGTACATGCGTGCAAAAATAACGATAAGAACATAAAACTATAAAAAGCAACAATCTATAAATAGCGGCATACAGTGGTGACGTCATCTTCATCTTCATCTTCTTCGCCCATCTCAAGCAGAGTGTATTTGCCCGGATGTGCCTTAAAGTTCTGGCGGTCCTCCCACTTATTTTTTGTTTTGTCTTGAAATTTCTTCTTGAAGTCCGCCACAGCCACATCTCGAGTGCAGGGTCCCTTAAGTGCATTAGCACCTGGCTCTCCCTGCAGTTCACATTAAGAACACTGACGTTACTGACGTAACTACGGACGGCGCCAGAGAAGACTGAAGGGGGCAGTCCCCTGTTTCGTTGCTCTTCCCTTAATTAACCCCACAGGAAAATTGTTGGTTATGATAAAATTCTCTCTGGTAAGGGTTTTGGTGCACACAACGACTGAATAAGATCGACGTGTGACTTACACGCTTGGCCCTTGCCCCATGTTGGCTCAGCTTCAGATTCTTAGCGCCGCCCATGAATGTAACAAACAACAATTTTTGTAAAAGTCATCCTTCGAATTTAGTGAAGCAATTCAAAATACTAACAGTAGTAAACATAAGCGAGTCAAAACGAAACCTTTCCAGTTGAAAGAAAACTAAAATATAATTATATTAGGCACAAAAATTTTACAAACGATTAGCACGAATAACCAAATATAAATTAATCAAAATAGATTAACGTTTTTCCAAAAAATAATTAAAAGACAGTACCACTCGGCCCCAGCGATTCCACGAATAATATTTCCCGGCTGAGGCGATGACTTGGATGACGTAGTACTTGTTGTTGTTGTGACCAATATTGGTCTGATTCAACATGCAGTCGTAGTCATCCACAACCTGACAACACAGTATGGACTTCGACACCTGTACATATGAGTTAGTAAAGATCAAAAAAGGTTAAAGGTGGTGTATACTGTATACTGTGTATGTAGGGCCTAGCTCTTTATGCGAAACCCATCGCAGAGTTGTGGGATCGCACAGCGTTATTCACTTGTATTGTAGCAGCAATTTCATATATCAGAATCGATACCCATTAACACAAAAAGTTATGTCGATAAATATCAAATTACTTTACACGTACAAATAGACTCTTGCTTTCATTGTTAGTTCAGATTAGTAACGTACGATAAATGATAAGTTATAATGACAATTACCATACCGTTATAATACGAGCTCCATCGTGACTATTACAAGCCTGAACAAATTGCGATATTATTTATTATTTTTATTTATTTATTTATTATTTATTTGTATCAGGCAACAAGGCCCATAAACATCATAAATACAAACAGAAAAAGACAGACAGAAACACAGATATGCAAACAGACAAACATAAAAAGCACAGAGAGAAACATAGGAACAATGAACACGTTTACACTAATGCAAGCCTAGAACATCTAAAAGTCTATTATTAACACACTTCAGTCTGGCACAAAATGACATTTTGGCATTATGCAATACAGTATCAAAGCTTGGCAGACGTAATTGCATTAACATCGCAGTGACACTGCTGTGTTTGGGAAATCCGAAAAAAGTTTAAGGCTTTTAACATAATCAGAAGCAAGCTTTTTAAGGCTGGCCAACTAAAAGTTATTCCACAGTGCAATGTCATAAAACACAAGACAAACGACCAAAACAGTTTCGCTTTAACATTTGATGTACACCGTGCAAATCTTCTAATAAGTAAGTTTGTTCTTGCAAACAGTGACTTCAACTCTCTGGAAATATCAGAATAATCACTGAAGGAGTGTTCAATGATGTGACCTAGATACTTAAACTGGGATACAAAAGTCAAGTTACACTTAGCCAACACAAACTGTGGAAAATCTGAACAAACAATTTTACGTTTGTCACAAGGGTTAAAAATCATGCACACAGTCTTCTTAGTATTAAATGACATTCCAATAGTGTGGACGCTTCTTCTAGAATACCAAGCAATTTCTGAAAGCCACACCACGAGGGGAATCAGGACAATGTCATCAGCATATGCTAATATATTAATAAAAGTCCCAGCAACACAATAGCCAATACCTGAACTCGCAACAGCTTTGAGTAAGTCTCTAATGTAAAACCGAACAGGGCCTTCCATCCCCCCCTGAAGGATGGAGACACCCCCCAATTAGCAGGGGCTACGAGACCGAGACGCCGTAGGCG
>Ga0056128_1001401_pt1 | contig 26749 bp, 18 predicted proteins | sample WorMetLIZISLAND2_FD_71113 | JGI IMG/M metagenome (GOLD analysis project Ga0056128, IMG submission 71113) | Marine gutless worms symbiont microbial communities from Max Planck institute for Marine Microbiology, Germany - Olavius geniculatus... ... | reverse complement strand
CCGAATTCAATGACCTTGGATGACTTTGAACGCCAAAATAGGGGGTTTATGGATTTTTTGGCGATTTCGGGCTGCGACATAGATTTCAAGAGCAAATTGCGCCGAAATCAATTGAGATAGACATGGATAAACAGCGTATGAAATTTTTAGCATTGAATGTAGATTTCAACGGTCCAAGTATCGATTTTCTAGGTTTGAGGAAACCTGCGCACGAGGGCATCAAAGAGCGGTACCCCCGAAAAGTCGTTATTTTACCGTTGTTGACCAGTCTTTCATGAAAACGGTTGCAGATAGACATGGGCATGCTGCCTATCACAACAAGGACTAGTGACGAGCTTTTCAGCCGTATCAACATCGATGACTTTGAAAGACCCTTAACTTCCAAAATAAGGGTTTTTTTTATTGATTTTGCGATCTTCTGCTGCAGCACACATTCCAAGAATGAACTGCGACGAAATAGCTGGAGATAGACTGACAGTTTGCGAAAAGGAACTGCTATAGGCTTTCGCGCGTCTCGTGAGCATTAGCTCAAATTTCTTGTTTACACATGGACGGAAAATAGTGTTCATACAGTTTTCTTTTCCGTCTGACTATGGCGAACGGAAAATATCGTCAGATTGGCTTACTTATTTTTGCAAGAAAACGCAGATATTTGTGAGCTTGTTGGCGTTTCCAAATATTAAAAAGTAAGCAAATTTGCGGCTTCCATTGCACGTCCAAAAGTTAAAAGTGTTTCAGCTTCGGGGGAGCTTCGTCCCTAACCCCCTGACCAGGAGCTCTGCCCCTAGACCCCGGCACATCCTTTCCATGCACACAACAACTGAATACGGTCGACATTTAAGCACGCACACAAAAAATTATTGCCCCCTATGCCCTTGCCCTTGCCCCGGTTGCCCTCCCCAGCTTTGGATTCCCATGAGACGGAAAAAATAACATTAGCCTAATGATACCCGAGTGCACATATTATCGTCTGGAAGCGATCGTCCCTCGGATGGCGCCAGTAGTCTAGTCTACCTGTGTGCGTGAATGAATGAATGAGTGAGTGAGTACTGTTTGATGATGATGATGATGATGATGATGAAGGACGAATTAACTTTAACGTAACGTTAAGTCCTAAGACTACAAGGACACGTAACAATAAGCTTAAACAGTGAAGTCACGTAATAGTAGTCAGTGCAACGAGACGTTGTTAGTCATGACTGTACGACCAGGCAAAAAGTTCGGTTTTCAGTCTGCTGCGGAAAACTTGCAACGACGGCTATGACCGGACCGACTCCGGCAAACTGTTCCAGACCGATGCAGCAGTCGCTGGAAAGGTGCGGTCGCCAATGGTAGAACGCACAGTGTTTCTTACCTGTGAGCGGGCTGCTTCGTTGGCTTCGTCGACATGGTCTCCGAGTGCCGACAACTCTCTCTGCAGTTCAGCGCGCTGACGCTCGGCCTATACAGTGCACATACGCACCCAGACCCACACTGATCCCAGACCAGACGTCGACTGTTTTTTTTCAAAATAGCTCAGAGGCTAAATGCAAATATGTCAGCTTGCCGTGTCCGGTCCGTCCCCCTAGACGCAAAACAGGAAACGGGGATCTCACGGGAAAATTTCGAGCTTTCAAACCACCTCGATGTGTCAAAATGGTTTGCGACAAAGTCTGTGACAAGGCCGCGACAAATCTGTCTGTGTCGCTCTAATGGAATTTAGTCCGTGACAAGACACGGGGAAAGTCGGCGACAAGTCCGTGGACATCGTCGCAAGGTCGACGTAATGGAATTTGGGTTTAAACGAGCGCAGACGACTTCATAAAAAACACATAAATAAGATGCAAGTGGGAACTCAGAAGTTTTGGTTTGCGCGCAGTTCCAATCTGTTTACCAACATAGCCAAAGATGCATTTTATCCTTATCATTAACGCTAACCCGATAAAAAACAACTTCCACATTCTTCCGTCTGGCATCGTGACAAGGGGACATGGGGCAATTGCTCCCTCCCCTAAATTTCAACCTGTTAATGTTCTCCCATAAAATACAAAATATGGGGCTAAAATCTTCAATTTGGAAACATTTAGGGCAAAATTAAAATTTTGAGCACCGACAATCAGCTTTATCGGAAACTGGCAGCCCACGTTACCAAACGTGGCTATCAATCAATCAATCAATCGGCCCCTGCAACAAAATCACGTTCAGTGGCGTCGTATCAGGGGCAGGGGGAAACTGCTTCCTCCCCAAAATTATAATTTGTCGGATGGTTTTTTTTATCTGAAAACTTTTTTCAAAAATACAAAATTTGGGGCTAATAATTCCCGATTTTAATAAATTTAAGGCAAAATTGAAATTTTGAGCACCCATGGGCCACAATGTCTTATGTCAGAAATTTGCAGCTGCCTGTCAAAGAATTTCAACTTTCTGACAGTTTGCCTTCCATGGAGCGTACAGAGCGACCTAACTAAACTGAACTGAACTGACACGGTTTAGTTTTTAACAAACTGACCAATGGGCAAGCAGATCCAACCCTGTCACTGGTAGCTGCGTATGCAAGCGTAGTAACGTATTCACCGACGCCGCCTACTGTAATGCATTACTGCTTGCCCATTAGTCAGTTTGATAAAAACTAAACCATGTCAGTTCAGTTCAGTTCAGATACGTCGCTCTGTATGCGTCTTAAGTTTGCTACTCCACGCCGCGGTTCTGACATCCGTCACTCAGCCGTAACCAGATGCTGCTGCTGGTGATGGTGATGATGACGTGCAATTGATTGACGGCGAAGTGAATCTATGTTTAGACCGATTTTGGTCCTATATTTAAACTCCCTGCCTCCCTCCTCCCCTCCACAAGAATCCCCCACCACTTGCCTTCAATCTTTGACCTCGATCTTCGACCACAAGAGCCTAGCGGTTCTTGTGTACATTGTTCTAAATATGTCTTTTAAAAGCCGGGCGATCGATGAGCTAAGAAAGCTTAAGAACGGGCGCAATTCAACGGTTAATCAACCACAATGCACCGCGACCTCAACAACCTAAACGATCTCGTGTTTAATCAGAGGTATGAAATCTGGGGTCTATAGATCCCCCAAGATCTTCCTGGCTAGTAGGCCTACGTGCATGCGGAAAGCGCTGATGCGAGCAGAGTCTGCGCTGAAACAGAAACGGAGTGGAAAGCAATGCCGCTGCAGTCTCGGTCTGTCAGCGGTCAGCGCCGTAGACGCAGCAGCAGCAGCAGCAGCAACAACAACAACAGCAACTATAGTGCACGCTGCAACATGCTTTTTCCCTTCCGCGCTGCCGCCGATGCAACGACCAACGAGCAACTCGCTTTCTGCTAGGACTAGCACCTTTTTCTCACGACCTGCGTAGGCTTAACTAAAGCCTACATTCCACCCAACGCAACGCACGCAACAAACGCAATAAACGCAACGCAAGAACAAACACCGCTTTTATCCTTGCGTTCTGGCTGTTTCATCGTTGCGTCAGCTGCGTCCGTTGCGTACTTTTATTGCGTGCATTACGTTCGGTGGCAAACTGGGACCCATACTGTGTCCGGCGGAACGTTAAGCCCTACTCACTCACTCACAAAATTTCTATGCTTCCGGTTTCAGCCGGCGAAAAAGTAAGAACGGGCGGAATTTTTAAAAAATTTTTATTTTTGCATCACTCCACATGTAATACTATGCAAAACTCACAGAAAACAAACTGACACGCTAAATTATACCCATGATAATAAAAGTACGTAAATATACTGAAGCATTACAGACTAGAAGTGAACGGGTTTTTTTCGGTAAAACTTTGAAAACAAACTACAAACTGTAGTAATACTTTTGAGGATCCAAAAAATTAGAGACACAATTTTTTTTCTGGTGACAGACGGAAACCGGAAACACAGGAATTTTAAAACTTTAACATCACCAGCGAACGTTTTATCACGCAGCCGTCCGCCTGTTCCATAGGGGCTCTTCAACTCGAGAATAAAAACGCCAAAAAAAATCAAAATTGGTGCGAACGATTTTCAAGGCAGGAATATCTGCTGATGCAAATTTTCGGTTCAAAAAATCAAAGATTAGAATTAAGTTTAGGGTTAGTTTAATTCGTTTATGACTTTAATGTTAGTGAACTTCAAGTTTTTTTAGACATTTCTGCTCACTGCAAACACCACAAAATAATAATGCTTATCATGAACAATAATATTAACAATAAAAACCGGTAGGCGACATGGCTCGCGACTGCTGTATACAATAGCCGTGCTGCCAACAAACAGACAGACACGTAGAGAAAGTCTTATACAGAATACAGACACGCTGTTTGACAATAAGGCTCTCTTTTAGCAGTCGCGAGCCAATATACATATAACACGGCGCCTTCAAGCGCAGCTAAATGCCAGGTGGCAGCACTGATAAGCTATAATTGAACTATGTAAATAAGTATTAAACATCACGGTGAATAACCTTGTTTCTGGCAGATCTTTCAAGGTCAAGTTCTTCTTCCAGTTCTTTAATACGAGCCTGCACATGACATACAAATTGTCGTCTAATAAGCGTAAAATTAACTAAAAGTTAAAGGAAGGTCCGGCTTCTTCGCGGAAACCCGTCTCTAAGCTGTGGAACGTCATCTGCCATATGAAATCACAAGTATCATCTGCCAATCGAACGTGCCCCGCCCTAACCCCGGTGCTCAATGTGCCTACCCCGAAGGGATGAAAGGCTGAGTTGATTTCGGTGGTTGGTTATATACCAAAAGGTATAAAAAACCAAAATACCTGTCCGGAGATAGTCATCCATCCTAGTAATCACTTGATAGCGACCCGACAGATAAGATAGAATCGTAATGTTTGGTATATAAGTATAGTTTTTAGAGTTCGCCAATTTAACTGTGTCGTTTAAATTTACCCCGACCGATATTGGTTGCCATGGCAGTTAACGAAATTTGGAGTATATAAAGACAAAATAGGGTCAAAAACGTAACGTTGATGTATTTTATGCTCCAGATTTCCGCAACCGTGCCAGAAAGACGTATTACTTACTACCTTGTGAATTTATTAATGTCGCTACACTACCGTATGGAATGCAAAGCAGACGTACGTCGTAGAGCATGCGCAGTCCGGGCGTGGATATACCGAGGTCGAATCCCTTGCGCATGACCTGCTTGCTCTCCGTGCTGATGTGGGCGGTGCTGGTCAGGTCAACCCGGTTCTTCATGACCACAGGATGCGAGACGATGTTTTCACGCACGTCCGACGAGAAACCGCCGGATGCCGAGATCAGACGATTTGTGTAGTCCGCATCAACGTCCAGCTCAGAGTCCTGACCATTCCGCAAAGATATGTAAACGATTCTTAACTCGTTTTGGTATTAGTTTCATAATTTTCGGCTGCAGTCAAGCGTCATAAGGCAAACGATGGTGTAGTCCATGCGATCTGAGCGTGATTTACCACTAGTAAGTACGATACTATCTGGAGTGGTATAAGCTCGTAGTGTATAAAAGTGATGACACACTGGCCAGTTTCAGACGCCTGTTTCTTGTACCAGTTGACTGGCACCAGAAACTGGTCAGTCTGTCATACTTTTCTGGTGCCAGATTTTTCTGCTGCCAGATTTTGGCGCCGGTTACAGCATGTTCGATTTCGTGCCGGAAACCGGCGGGAAAGCTGAACTGTGATTGGTCAGTCTGAGCAAACGATAGCACTGCTCGTTTGTTTGTAGACAAAAATAAAAGATGAAGTAGAGTGACGAAAGTTTTTTCAACTCATAGAACAATACGAAAAACGAATTTTTGTAAAATCGGAATCCATCTTTGTTTTTTTTTCTGCCGGTATCATTTGCCGGCTATGTATATCATGATTTCTGGCACCAGACAACAGGCGCCTGTTTCCGTCGCCAGAAACAGGCGCCTGAAACTGTGTCGCAAAAAACATTCCCGACATTTTCAATTGTAACTTCAAGAAAAGTTACCAGATTCTAATAATTTTTAGTGCGAATATTCCTGACACAACTTGCCGTCAAATGATCGTTCAGCTTCCCACCTCAGGCTCATGCAGTGTTTGCTTCTGCACTACCAAGGGAATGCAAACCAAGCGAAATATGCGTTGAAATACGCAAAAACGTGAAAAAAAACATCCTTGACATTATCCATCATAACTTGAAGAAACATCATCAGATTTCAATAATTTTTAACCTAAATGTTTCGAACACCACTGACTATTGAATGACTGTTTAAGTTCCCACCTCACCAAACTTCTGCCCATGCACTACCTGGGGAAAATCGACCAAGCATATCACGTGTTGAAATAAATAAAAAAACTTCAATAAATTCTATCTGTCCAGATCTCTGGTCCCAACAGCCAGTCGATTACAAGGTATGACTGTCATAAAGCAGTGTGTCTATCAGATGACGTTCAGGAATGTTTATGATTCAAGAAGTGACTGATAAAGTCTGGATTAGTCTGAAGCAGAACAGTATCGATACTGCTGTCAATAAATGCACATAAACGACCTATTTAAGACAAAATCCCTCTCCACTGCGATAAAGCATTGGTATAAGTAAGCCTAATGTTGATGGGCGTCCCAACAAGCATATAAATAGTATCTATTCATGGATTTTAAAACGTCTCAATATATATTTTGTCCTAGATTTCCAGTACTCATATTGTCTGTCCAGTATTTACGGAGGGATGGCCAGGCTGAGTTGGTTTGAGATCTGAAGAGAAATGGTAATTGACCTGAAGTCTGGCTGACCGAAGCACGGCGGCGACTCTGTCAGCAATCTCCGCGTCTCTGTCATGCAGCTCATACTTGTCAAATGACTTGTCAATCTTCTCTGCGGCAGAAGCGTCGTCGCTGACGTCAATACGAGGGGCTCCTGCTGCAGAAGGCTTGGTCGACGGTGGCGCCATCTCTTGGTCTGACGCAGAGACGACAGGCTCTGCTTCAGACACCGGCACAGTCGCTGTGCCACCAGCTGAAGCATAGACGAAGCACAATCTGATCATATTTATGATCACACCTCACACGATAGTGCAAGTGTTGTAAGAACGACCTTCAAAGTATATGGGAAAAGGCAAAATTTGACCCTCAGCCAACCCAAAACCCCGTCACCAAATTTGAAAGGCGTGATTATATCGTGGACGCCTACCACCAAAAATATTTGGGCTCAATCCGCCCAAAGGTTTTAGCTTCCCATATAGGTGAAATATACACCTCTCCTGTTCGAAATGTACTACACTTTTTTGATCCTTGAACTCGCCTGCAGGCGAGTCCGTTGGACCGATTTTTACGCTTAATACGTCAAATGACGCGGTTCTCCGCAAGAAAGTGCCTTTTTATTGAATAAAATAAAAATTTTATTTTTTTCACTTATTTATTCCAAAAATTAAAAAAATACAATGGCGCCTATGGGAAAATTCAAAAATTCTTTAAACAGTGATAACTTCGGTTGTGTGCAAGATAGAGTCGTAATTTTTGGTTATGGATATGGTTTTTGGGGACGGCCTAATTAACGGTGACATTTATATTTAGCCTACCTCCGGTTGACCGCCGTTGTCATGGCAACGAAATTTGGGACAAAATTGGCTATAACTCGGCTTACGTAAGAGATTTTTGCGATATTTTTTGCGCCTATAGGAAGGTTTTCGGGGATGGGCCATCGAATGCTGCCAATTGGATTTTTCCTGACCGACCCCCGTTGCCATGGCAACGAAGTTTGGGACAAAATTGGCTATAGCTCGGCTTGTGTAAGAGATTTCTGCAAGATATTTGCGCATATAAGGGGATTATGGGGATGAGCCATCGAATGCTGCCAATCAAATTTTCTCCCGACCGACCCCCGTTGCCATGGCAACGAAATTTGGGACAAAATTGGCTATAACTCAGCTTGTTTAAGAATTTTTTTGCGAAATTTTTGCGCTTATAGAAAGATTTTCGTTGATGGACCATCGAATACTGCCAACTGCATTTTCCCCCCGACCGACAGTCGTTGCCATGACAACGAAATTCGGGACAAAATTGGCTATAACTCGGCTTGTGTAAAAGATATCTGCGAGATTTTTTGCATCTGTATTGGAGTTTTCGGAAATGGGCTATCAAATGCTGCTAACTGAATTTTACCCCTACCGACCCTTGTTTCCATGGCAACAAAATTTAAGACAAAATGGGATACCTCGGCTTGTACAACAAATATCACCAAGATCCTTGCATCTGACGAAGGTGCGGGTTGAGGGTTTGGCAATTAGATGACGTCAGTCGAAGTCTACTACAGCCAACCTTGATTTCCAGGTATAACGAGCAGCAGCGTAGTAGGAGCAGCAGCAGTAGTAGACACATCCAACGTTCTGTACCTGACCGGAGGTATACTGCTCTGCTTCAGAAAGGTAAAAGATAAAAATACGGATCTTGATAGCGGTTTTTACATGCGTCAGGCTCATTCCCCGACTTTTGGCAATAAAACAGCAAATATATATGTAAAAAACTTACCAGTTTACAACTGTGTGTAAAAACGATGTGATGATATCAGTTCTCTAAAACAGCAAAAATCATTTGGGTAACCATGCCATGGCAATGGGAGTCGGTCGGAGAAAAATGCAATTGACAGCATTCGATGGCGCATCCCAATAGTCCCCTCACAGGCGCAAAAATTACGGGGGTATCGCAATTTGATACCCTCGTGCGCATTTTTTCTTGAACCCAGAAAATCGAGACTTGGGCCGTTGAAATCTGCGTTCAATACTGAAAATTTCATACGCACCTTGTCCATGTCTAGGCCTATCTCAATTGGTTTCGGCGCAATACCCTCTTGAAATGTGTCTCGTAGCCTGAAATCGCCAAAAAATCCACAAAACCCCTATTTTAGCGTTCAAGGTCATTCAAGGCCATTGAATTCGGTGGCAATCGAGAGCCAGTGTACGACTTCCTATTAGTGATTAATTGTAACCTTGGCCCTATCTCGCACCGTCATTGAGATACAGCGACTTACTGGCTAAAAATTTTTTCCACCTCCTCTCATTTAGCGCCCTTTTTCGGGGCGACTCCTTTCGAATTTATGGAAAAGCTTCACGGTTCCTAAAACTTGTGTCTTCCAGGCAGTCGTCGGTGAAGATTTGGTGATCCTAGCTTGCACCGTTTTTGACTGATCCACCGTGTGACGGACGGACGGACAGACAGACAGGCAGACAGAATTGCGATGGCTAAAACGCGCTGAAAGCAATAGCTGCTTTCGCGCGTAAAAATGTTTAAAACGTTAAAAACGAGTGCAGAAACAAGACTCACAACAAGTAATTATTTAGCGAAACTGATCGGGACTGCATTATGCGCATGCTATATGGGCCTAACAACAGTTATTAAACGTGATTCTTGCTCTTATTGTTTTTGTACTATTATTGCTTTCATTAGCTTTTTATCCGCTCGATATCTATCTGTTTGTACAAGTTACATTTGTCAGCTTCATGCAATAAACAAAGACGTCATGTTACGTCATGTACGTTTAATACAAATACAAGAAACAGAAGAAAGCAACGCAGACACTACACTAACTCTGGTCTGAGGCGGGTTCCGTGACGCCGTTGACAGGGGGTTGATCGGCGTTTACGCTCTCGACACCTGCGGCACCCTCAGACTCCGCCGCCGGCTGTGTCGCTACTTCGGCGTCCGCCATCTTGCGAAATTTTTCTTTTCACTTCCGGTTCACGTCGACGGAAGCGCTTTCGGCGTCTGAAACAGCCATCAGTACTCAGTGGAGCGTGGCAGAGGAGGGGGCGGGTTGCAGGGATCGCTTTGCCCACTCGAAACTTTTGGCAGTCGGGAAATTGTCGAAATATGTTGTTGTCGAAAAATTGTGGTTCACGAAAATTCAAAATTTGGTGCTGAAAATCAGCATTTGAACGAAATTTGGGAGCAAAATCGAAATTTTGAGCAGTCGTGATCTCCTCTGTCGGAACTTTTTGCTCCGCGTACTTTTTAACCTATGACGCTGCTGGCAGCAATGTTCCTTCTTTTGCTATAAAGCATCATTTTAAAGCACAGTTCGTCTTCTTTCTAAATTATTTCACATCATTAACCGTGATCGTTATCGCTAAGTAACAGCTGCTTTAGTAAAACAGCGTGTTTTAACTACTGTAAATGTTTGGTGAATGGTGATTATTTTTTAACCTTATGTGTTAGATCAGAAGGATCTGCAAAATACTCTTAATATTTGTACTGTATCTGAAATTCAGGAAAAAAAACGTGAAACGTAATGTCCTTCCGGAGCCATAAATTCTAGGGCGGCGCTGATCTCCATTTCCTTAGCGCCCAACCAGACACCAGTTTGCACCGCCAGGCCACGAATACGAGGCTACTACATCGCGCGATGTGACTACTTTCGCTGATATCCATCGTTTTTACGCGCGAAAGCAGCTACTGCTTTCAGCGAGTCTTAGCCATCGCAATTCTGTCTGTCTGTCTGTCACACGGGTGAATCAGTCAAAACGCTGCAAGCTAGGATCACCAAATCTTCACCGTCGTCGTCCACGAACGAGGGCGTTAAATGAGAGGGGGTGGGCAAAATTTGCGATTTTTGGCCAATAAGTCGCTGTATCTCAGTAACGGTGCGAGATATGGCCTAGGTTACTATTAATCACTAATAGAAAATCGCACTTTCGATTGGTTCTCTGGGGCTCTCTACACTGTACTGTGAGAGTACTGGGCTCTCGATTGGCGCCCAATTCAATGACCTTGAATGACCTTGAACGCCAAAATAGGGGGTTTATGGATTTTTTGGCGATTTTGGGCTGCGACACAAGTCTATCATTTACAAGGTGGCGCCACGCTACTATCGTTATGCGATTCAGATAGAGAATTTGGTATTTGTATATTAACTTAGCGTGAACACCCCAATTTTCAGCTAAACTACTGAACCGGAACTGCTATAGGCTTTCGCGCGTCTCGTGAGCATCAGCTTAATTTTTTTTGTTAAACTTATACCCAGGAAAAGATAGCCAGACTGCATAGTTATATAACATTTTTAGTTAAAACATTTAATGTTGCATGAAAAGTACTGGTCTTGGTCTCGAAAAAAGATTTTGTTTACAAACTTAATCGGCTCTATCGCAAAAGTTTTCAACCAGGAAGTTTGAAATAGCAAATGATCTAGGCTTAGTTTAGCGAGAGCATGCGAGTGAGAAAGTTTTGCGATAGTATCATAGTACCCCTATCCCTACCAGTATAGCGCATACAATCTTCGTACGAGTTTAGAATGCAAAAGTGCAGGTTTACCCAGTCCATACCTCGGATGATATCCGTCCGTCGACAGATCTGCAGGGTCGAAGATGTCGTAGTCGACTGCACGGATGTTTGGCGCTGCAAGTTCCAGGCTGTGCAGTCTGCTAGGAATCGCTCGAGAAGGTAGGCAGACAGACAGACAGCCGGCTGTGCGCGTGTTGGGTCTAAAGCCCGTTCTCCATCCAACGTAGCGCAAGCAAGTTGCGCATCGGACTCAACGCAATACTCGTATATACATGTGCACCGTTTCCGTGATCTATTTTTGTTTGAGCTTTGTCGGTTGCGTCGCTATTTCTGCCCGTTGCGTTCGTCCGCTGCATTCGTTGCACACAGCTGCCAAGGTCTGAGAATTAAAATGCTTGAGATAGAGCCCAGTTCTCTCTCCCAACTTCTCTCCTTCATTCTTTTCCCTACACTTTTTTTCCTTTTCTCTCTTTTTCCTTTCCGTCTTCACTCCGTTTTTTTCTCGTTTTTCCTGGGCTGACCGTTAAGCTGTAAAGTTGGTCCTTTGCTACGAGATGTCGTCTGTCTGTTGTTGTCTGTCGCAAAATGTATTGTGGCTAAACTGTAAGTCGTATAGACTGTCGACGATAGCGACTTCCTATAGCCTGTCAATTGTAACCATGTCTCCATCTGCAGCGGTTTGTCCGCAATTTTTCCATGCAAGGTTTCAACTTATTATAGTCGCTGTATTTCAAAAACGGCGACAGATAGGATTATAATTGCTACGGATGACTCATAGGAAGTCGCATAAGTTTTTTTCAGATGAGATGAAAATCATCCACCTTAGATGACCTTGAAGGGTCATTACGTGCTATTGTTGGTATTTAACCGTACGTCTTAGCGGGTTGGCGATGGCACCATTGGATACTGGATAGGGCTATTACGAGTTCGTAAAAAACTTCGCATAGGCAGCTACTATCACTTTCTTTCAGCGGCCGGAAGTCGGACGCTGGCCTTCAGATGTATGCGGTACGGTCGGCCCACCTTAACGATAGCTGGGCTTCTTGTCTTTTTGGCCCCTTCCCATCCTTTGCTTTAAAATTTAGCTACGGGCTCTGCGTAGGGCTCCAAGCTCCTCTGACGGGGTCCGAGGCGAAGTCCCGGCAACCGAGACATTTTTGTGCATTTTTAGCTTCGAAATTGGGCCTATACTGGTGATAACAATTTGTTAATTGTCGCTTCGAGGTAATGTTAGTAATCTATGCAAAAAAATAAAAATGCGTGAGACTCATTGGAGATGCGTGAGACTTGGCAGGGCTGGTGGCGTACTATTTTTGCGTTGGTTTGCGTGGCTATGACTGGAAAGTTGGTTTAATTTAATAAGAACTGACGGCGGCCATGCTCGGGTCCGCGAATTTGGGTCCATCGGTATTTTTTAGTTTTTTTACTATAACTTTGTCAAACGTGATCTGTTTGTTACAAAATTTTGTACACAGTGTCACAGACAACGTGAACGAATACTGCAAATTTCTAATTTCTTGTGTGTGCATATATTGTGGCTACACCATATGTCGGCGGTACGTACGGTTCAGCCACAATATATGCACACACGAGAAAGTAGAGACCATACGGTAACCAGATTTGCAGCATTTGTTCACGTTGTCTGTGACACTATGTGTAGAAAATTTTGTAGCAAACGGACCACGTTTGACAAAGTTACAGTAAAAAACCAATAATATCGATGGACCCAAGTTCGCGAACCCGAGCATGGCCGCCGTCATTCCTTATTTTAACAGAGTCTGCTAGGCAGACAGATAACTGGGTCATCATCACGTAGGCCTACGTTGCTATGCGGCGTGCTGCTAAGTAACTTGCTGCCAGTCCGGTACGGCGCCATGCTGCTCATCGCCTGCGCTCTCTCCATAAAGCCTGCTTTCCATCTGCGTCAAAAATACGCAATTTGCGTTGGATGGAAGGTGGGCTTAAGCGTGCTTGGTTTCCATCGAATGCAACGCACACAACGTACGCAACGCAACGAACACGACAAACACAGCTGACGCAACGATCGCTTCTATTCTTTCGTCTTGGCCGGCGGTTGCGTCAGCTGCGTTTAATTGCTGCGTAGGGCCTATTTTTTGTGTCCGTTGCGTGCGTAACGTTGGGTGGAAACTAAGCTTAACGAAGCCCATACGGTGCGCTTCTGGAAGCGTAAAGAGCTATGGGCTGCAGCTCAGGGCTGACAGAGCATGCATGCGCATTCCATGCAGAAACTGTAAGTTCTATGCCTGGCATTCCAACCGCGCCTCTGACTGACTCAGTGGTATAGATTAAACAGCAATGCTGTCATAATTAATCGGCCTGCGATCAGCTACTTATTTTAGTGCTCTCTCTTGTTTCTACCATAGGGGCCTAAGCAAAAAAATAAGGCACGTGCGCAACCAGCATCGTCATGGGTTAAAAAAGTAGGCGGGACAGGAAGTTGCAAATTTCCGACAGAGAAGATTATGAGTGTTCAAAATTTTTATTTTGCCCCCAAAATAATTTTTTCCCTCACATTTTGCAATTTGAACAAAAAGCGAATTTTCTGACGTGTTTGCAAATAGGCACTATACGAGTTCTATAAAAAATTCTGTATATTGCATGAAGCGACTAGAAATGCAGGACCTGGTAAACGCAGAATCATGAAAATGACAGGAGACGGATTTTAGACATGTTTAGCATAATGTTCGAACGGGGATCCCACAAATAAAAGACCCCACAGGCCAGTATGCGCCTTTCATTTCCTCGCGACATATGGCGCTATATAAACGTGTTTTGATATTTTTGATTTCTTGATCGAATAATTAAATGTCGGAATTAAAGCAGTGCGACATTTTCTTTCCTAGGCCTACATGTGGCAGCCTCTTTATGGTGTGTTGCGACAGTTACGCGACGCAACAAACGTAAAAAACGCAACACAACTGCAGACTGAACGGACGCAACGACCAATGATGCAATTAAGCGACCGCCCTTTTGACATGAGTGCGTTCAGTATCGAATTCGATGCGGTTCGATATGCGGTTTGATATGCGGCCGATGCGACATTTAGTCATACCGATTTTTAAACAAGAGTCGCATTCGGTATTTTATGCCAAAATTTGTCCTTGGCATTGTTGATATTTGCGTCTCTGTTTGCGTCAGTGAATTTTATAAAGTGAAGATTATGGCTTCAGTGAATCGACTAATTGTTTGTTTGCGTTGTACCGCTAGTCGACTGAGTGTCGCTGACGTCGTGCTGAAAACTACAAAATGTCGTCTGTTGCCCGGTCTGCTGGCAGACACTCGGTCGGCTATGTCGTCTGCGTCTTGGCCGGTGGTCGCACGTGCGTTGACCAGTCAATGTGGTCACAGTTGGCAGCCGACGCAAGTCCGTGCTTACAGGACTGCACGCCCGGACACCAGCGCCGCAGCCGGCTTTACTCAAAACGTTTACGATGAAAACGAGTTCGATATTGAGGTACCTGCATTGATTCATGGAACTTTCGTAACCGAGAACTTTCCTTTCCGGGAACGTGGAACTTTCATCCTCGGGAACTTTCGTTTCTTGGAACTTTCGTTCCCCGACACTGATATTACTCAACCTCTTATCCTTACGTAGTGCTTAGTTTACCGAAAAAAGTTTCTATTTTGTGTCACTCGCTAGACGTATATAGCTAGAATTTCAACAAGATATAATAATAACAAGGAAGCCCAGCTGTTGCTAGAAAAGATGCACTACAGCTTATACAGTTCCCTTTGCAGTACTGACCTGAAAAAATCATTATCAGTCCGGGCCGGACTGATGTCAGATTTTATTATCGGTCCGGGTAGCTGTAGGCTAACTGCTGGGCGTTCGGTGCAACGCTACGAACCAGCAATTTTCCAACTTAGCTGTGCCATCTAATTTTTATGCTACTGCAGAATTGTTTCAACGCAAGTTTAATATTGAGCTACAAGCAACAACTGGAAGTGAAGATGACAATTAAGTCAATAACAGTGAAAATGACAGCACTTTGACCAACCGAGATAACAGTGCATCAGCTGGCTCTATCACCATACCTGCACTGCAGCATCACACCTGCCGCCTGTAGTCCGGGTAGGATGACTAAACGAGCGGCGACTACCACAGGTATATAAGCTATGCAAAAGTTATTCGTGAAACTTTTCAGTCATTTAAGAGATTACCATAAGGGCAGCAGCCAAGAACTGGATTCGCTAATGGCAGTGTTAAAAGTAGGCTTAAGCAAAGCCGTCAAGTGCCTTATTGGCACAATCAGTGTGGTCTTGAATCTAGGTGGACTGCTGATGATCGATCAACTTTGCCAACAGGCAGTGCCTGAGATAATGACATAATCTGCCATAAGTATTCATTTTAATTCACACTGAAAATAAAATTTGCTACCAGTCCGAGTTCGGACTGAAAATAAAATCTGGTGTCAGTCCGGCCCGGACTGATAATAACGCCTACCGTACTGATCCTTCAAGGTCATCCAAGTTCGATGATTTTTTATCTCATCTGAAAGAGCGAGATATGACCAGTTTTCCGATGAAAAAAATGCACATTTTCCGACCACTAAATTTGAAAATGTTTCTCTTGCACTGCATCCCCAAAATTTTGTATGCAGAGAGCATCGACACGGAACTTAATTATTCGTGCAAAAAATTTGAAAATGTTTCTCTTGCACTGCATCCCCAAAATTTTGTATGCAGAGAGCATCGACACGGAACTTAATTATTCGTGCAAAAAGTTTTCGGAAACGAAAGTTCTCGGGTACAAAAGTTCCAGTTAAGTTGCGTTTGATTGGCTGATGCTGTGTGATGTCAATCACCCTCCCACGCTGCACCAGCTTTGCACACTTCTGACACGGAATGTTTTTGGATTGACACGGGCCTTTTCGGAATGATTAAAAAACACGAAACTTTTGTTCCAGAAACAATAAAAAAACGACTTGGATCAACCCAGACCTTCCCACTGCCCAGGGCTGGTCAGACTTTCAAAAAACACAACCAGTGTTATGCATTAACTTCTTGCCATGTTAAGAACAATATTTGCTGACCAGGGGTGTCGGTCCACCGGTGTGACGAAACACCGTACTGGCAGCACCGAGCGCATCGGCAACAACTTATTATTGCAAATTAGATGCTAGGGCAAACGTTAGGGCTAAGCTTAGGATCAGGGTTAGAGTTAGCATTAATGCGGTAATTTGCTGTCGGTGCTGCTGGTGCGGTGTTTCGTCTCACCCTACGGTCCACTATGGATGCACTACGCAAGCCCTTCCAGTGTATAACCCTCCTCAGCATTGAGCCCTTGGGCCCTCACATCAAACTCTTCAAGTCATGTGCTGCATTTTCACTTGGATGGCTAATGTTGCATTTGTACTTATGAGTGCCTGCATAAAATTTGCAATGAGGGGTGGGGCAAAGAGGTTGATGCATTACAGGCATTGGGTGGAGTGGGGACTAAGGAATGGGGGCAGCTGATTAGTGATTCTGCTGAACTTCAATTATAAGCTTCCCAAGTTGGGTTCGGGGTGAATCCCTAGCTGAAAAAGAATTTGGTGCATTTTTTACTGGATGAAAGTCATGAAACATATCTGGTGAAACAATGACTGCTCCTCCCTCCCTGTCCTAAAATTTCTTTTTCTTTCCGATAAATATGATACACTTTGGTCATAGTCCTCAATGGGCGTAGACACCTCTGCTCAGTCTGCTGCCAACGCTTTCATTGATGAATCATGAATGGTGATGCTGTAGACGGATGATGAACAAGATGCAGTTGTCACAAGAAAATGGAGCGAGGCATCGGATGTGGTCAACGAAGCTGAGGGAGAGTTCTCTCGATTCAATATTTCACAAGAATTGCAGTCAAAGCTTCGTGGTCGGTTACTTCAGTACAGTTCACAGCTGTATTTTTCAACTGCCAAAAAGCGCAAGACTGTTGAATCATTAGAAAGAAAGAAACTGTGTCTTACATGTTGATCTGGATATTGCACGTGCCATAGACCTCTGAAAATGCTTGGCCAGTGCTACAATCTTAAGAGAATAGATAAAAACTTGAGAGTAAAGACATTTCTAAAGCTGTGAAAGTTAATAATTATCATAATCACATGATTAATGTTGAAACATTTTTGATAATAATTAATACAAATTTAATTCTAAATAAAATTTTCAGTTATAAGTTACATCACTAAGAATGCATTGTTAGGTTGATACACTGACAAGTATTTGATAAGTGATACCTGGTAATCACCTCCTTTAGAAAATGTGATTGGACAAAATAAACACTTGGGCCCTAGTAGTGATAATATGGATCTATTTTGTCCCAGTGTATTGGTGACAGAGCTCTTTTAGTTGAGAAACTTAGTTGATATACATGCACTTTTCTTGCACAATAACTACTGTTAGTTATAATCTAAGTTAATGATTGATTACTTTTTGTCATCAATTTTTGAGAAGTTAACTGTTAAAAATTTGTACTCGTTACCACTTGCTAGCGTTAATATTTTCTTCATTGTAGCTGTGTCATGGTGTGTTATGGTATGTAAGCTGTCTATTTCTGTTGTATTTTAGCACAAGGTATCAATTTCCTGTTTCCAGTGCAGACGAGTACATACAATCATATATATGATGGGCTTGATGTGATTGTCCAAGCAAGTAAGCACAACAACGGTTCTATGATGTTGAAGTTATTGGCTAGGAACAGCAGTCGAAGTGTAAAACCACATTTTATTGGTGCAGACAATACTTATGCGCTAGGGTTAGGGTTACGGATTGGTGTTAGGTGTCAGCATCTTGCAAGTCATGTTTCCAGTGTATGGCACAATACAAATGTGTTTTGTTTGTTTGACTGATCGATCAGTTGTATACTTTGACTTAGATAAGGATGAATATTATCAAAGTCCTGTAGCTTGAAGAAGTATTATCAGATTATTTTTTAAATTTTTGCTGTGACTGGCCATCAAATCAACTCAAGTTCCCACCTTACCCAGCATCTGCCTTAGGGACTCAATTTATTGAGACCTTTCAATCCCGTTTGAACACTTTAACTACACAATACAGAGCTCTATTGTTTAGTTATGTTTCCAGTAGTGTATGCAGAGATCTGGAATATGGCGTCGTGTGTTCTTGAAGATTTAGTGTTTTGCACGATCTTTGTGCTGCAAATTGTAATGTACAGCATCACTGTTGAGCAATGTATCAGCCAATCTCAACTTAGATTTGCTGTCAGCGTATTGGATATGATTAAAGATCTTCTGCAAAATTTTTCACACTTTGTCTGTTTTAGAGAGATATTTTATGTTCAGACTGTGAAATCTGAATGCGATAGCAAAGACAGTCCTCGTATGGCAGAATATCAGTATGCTCAACATTCTGGCTGAAGCACTGTGTTACTCACTGATCATGTTTGATGTATTCTGTTATGTTTGAACTGTAGGAACCGGTTGTGGCAAAACGGTGAGTGTTTTATATCATGTTATGAGAATTATTTCATCTGTTTATCAGTATAGTGCGAAAGCAGCCATATTTTGCTGATTGGTGATGCTAAGCTGTTACTTTGCTCTTGTAATGAGACTAGATTGATGGCCTTACCTTAACTTACCTGACATCCAGGGTAGGCAGGCTGTTACACCTGCCCAGCGCTGAGGCTGTATCATTTCGGCCCAATGCGCATCCCCGAATGTAACCATGTAAGGTTACAGGAAATGGCTATGAAGCCGTGGACGGCTGTGAAGTTGTAGATAAACGCCTGTGAAGCCAAAAGCGCTAAGCCCCACCACTGTGACAAGATGGCCTACCGCGGTGGAGTAGATTGATGGCATCTGCTGTTTATTTCCATTTAGTTTTATTCTTCTCCTTTATTATTGGTTTCTTGTGTGCATTTTGTTTGTGTTTGTACATTATTTATTAGTTAGACATTTCGCTGTTTATTTCGTATTGTTTTTCTGTGAGCTGTCTCAGAGCTATTGTTACATATTTTGGTAGAATTTGTATCGACAAAGAATGTTCTTTGTGTTGTTATGTAGTTGTCATATGCTGTGCCAATCATAGAGCGTATTCATCAAAGTCCAAGGACCGGTGGTAGACATAGCCCTTCGGTAAGTAAAGCTTAAAGGTTTGTCTATAGCTGTTAATGGTAACTCATGTCCGAGCTATATACAGGATCACACAGAGTTAATTAACTGTCAGTTAGTAGATGAATGTGACTGTCCTGCTTTAATCGTAGCCAGAGAGGCCAGTACTCCGTTTACCTACACCAGAGGGATGGAAGTCCGAGTTGATCTTCGTGTTGGTTATATACCATGATGCTTTGCCTTTCTGCAGACAGTCACCCATCTAGGTAGCATAGATGTAAGAACATTCCAGAAAGAAATATTTGAAAACTTTTAAAAACGTTGAAGCATTGTTCGACCTCTTGTTTAATGCCTAATGATGTAGGACTGTAGGTGCAGTATAATCGGAACTATATTTAATTTCAATTCAACTCTGTGGTCATACGACCATAGCACTAGACTTACCAAATGTACTACCCCTGGTGGATAAAAGTCTTTTCATTTAGAATATTTGGATTAAATGAACTACGGTCACTGTGATTAAATTCATTTCTGTGGTTCCTAAAGTTAAAATCGTAAAAAAAACGTGGCAAGAATAAAAAAAATTTAAAGCAATTTTAACCATTTGTGTTAGGTAGTAGTCTGCATTTCATAGCGACCTGACCAGCAGACCCAGCTATCAGTAAACTCATGATCTCTTGATCGTACATCTAAGACCCTAACTGTTATGCTACCAACCGTCCATAGTCACTGGTTCAGCTGTAGTATAAATAGGTAATTGTAACTTTAAAATGAGCTTGATTGAGTGATTGATGGTAATATATCTCCAGTTACTATTGATGTGAAGTGTTTGTTGACTAGCTGTTGGTGCTAACGCCGACACGTGAGCTGGCTCGCCAAGTTGCCGAAGTCTTTGCATCTCTCACTGACAGTTTGTCGACAGTCGCTGTCTATGGCGGTGCTCCCATTGGCCCACAGGGTACGTTATAACTTAGCCAACTTTAAAGACGGTTACTGTTGACTCTATACCACATTTTATACATTTGTACAATACACATAAAGAACACAGCAGAAAGCACACACTGAATGGTAAAAGCAGAAATTCTATTCACTGAATTAGCAATAAGCAGTCTATTTGTCTTGGCAGGCACTAAAAGAAGTTTTGTGTTATTTAGCTCTTAATGGTAACTAATCTCAGAGCTGTGAAGCATAATGCCTATGTTTCGGTTCTCATAGCTTTGCAGTAGCCACTCCCACCATTTGATATACCTTTTTTGGACAACACAGTTGTGCTTTACATGATGTTTTTGTCACTAACTGCCCTTTGGGACTTTACACGATGAAGCTGGCTTAACAAGCCAGCTTGTCCAGCTTGCTCATCGAGCGCTTGTCAAGCTGGCTTGACACACTGGCTTGATGAGTCTGTTTAAATATACAGATTGCACTGGTTTAGCTAGTCAAGTCAGCTTGGCGTACTATTTGCATGATCAAACTAACTCCAATTTCCAATTTTCCAATTTCCAATGCGGGGCAGGGCAGCAATACTGCCCCGTAGGCTTAAGCCACCATATGGGCTCATCAGCCATCCCCATCAAGACACTAGTTACAATTAAGTACTTCTGGGAATCTGTGAGACTTTCTGGTAAATCTCACTATATCCCCAACTGTCGCATTATCGATATCTTCAGAGTGTAAACATGGTTTACCCCATATCAAATTCCTTATAGAGAAAAACTTATTACAGTAGCAAAGGAAGTGTGAAGCACTTTCGATTGCCTCACTGCAACATTCACAGAATGGGTCTCTTAGACAGCCCCATTATACTTAAGTGTCGGCTAAGCTCCGCATGACCTGACAAAATACCTATTACAAGTCTGAGAGTCCATCTAAGCAAGGCTAGTAGATCTCTCTCCCTTCTTAACCATTTCCTTTGTATCAAACTAACTCACTGGGCAAGCTTGATAATTTAAATGGCATATAGGTGATGACCTGCCATAACGCAGTGTAACGTGCCACCTGACACTGTAGGTGAACACACCCCGCCTTTACCCCTGCCAGACAGGTCAGTGCTTGCTTTAGCTATCCTGTAGGGATGGAAGACTTGAGTTGACCTTGCTGGTTGGTTATGTGGTTGGTTATGTACTGAGATGGTTTAGCTGTCCCCAGACAGTCACCCATCCTAGTAGAAGTAGTAACCAGGAAATCCCCTGGACTGGATAGATGTCAAGCAGATTCATGAAATGTTGCAAAAGCAAGCAGCATGCAGACTTCTACTTAGTCTTGAGTAAAGCCATTTTGCTTGTGTCGATTGTTTTTGCAAACCTGTAGGGTTGCCTGCCATAGGTCTTTGAAAGTTCTTGGAAAATTTCTTTTTTTCATTTTTCTGGGACCCGGAACATTCGCAAAAACCATGTAATGTCTTAGAATTTTAGGAATTTGATGTCAGAGGGTCTTGAATTTTATTTTTTTAAAAATCAGCATGACTGTGATGTGGAAATTGATTTTTATGATGCCAGAACTGTGTAACATGGTGTGGTAAAATACTGCAGGAATAGAAGCTGCTTGAAAGTCTAAAAAGTGCTCATATGTTGGTTGGTTTTGCAAGTTTGGCATGGGTCCATGTTGTGCTGTGAATCTGGACACAGAAGCGAAGGTGAGGTCGGGCGTCGATGTGGTCGTCGGCACACCGGGTCGTATAACGGACTTTCTGGAGCGTCAGACTCTGGACTTGAGTCAGCTGAAGCACGTCATTCTGGATGAGGTTGATCGGATGCTGGACATGGGCTTTGCTGACTCTGTCGATGAGATTCTTCAATACAGATATCGACGTAGTATGTAGCAGCATTCATTGTCAATCTAATGCTACCTTTATCTATCCTCATCACTTCATAGTCGTTTATTGCAATGATTTAGTAGCAACAAATAAGAGAATAGATAGCATGGATTGGTGGAAAATATGCTTGAAATAGGCTTAGCTGACTCTCGATGAGATTAACAGCACAGATATCAACATATTGCAGCGCGTATGTCGTTAACAATGTATGGTTCTAACTTTTCCAGAAAAAAATAACGTTTTGGAAGTTTTTTTGGAATTTTCGGAAATACTATGGTCATGAACTAACACACAGTGTTCAGAAAAAAAACACCCACTCGTGTTTTCTTTTGTGTCTCTGTAGAAAATGTTTAGATTTGTACAAAATTTTTATGATATCTTTAGGAATGAAAGTATTTCATCATGTTAAAGTTAAATGTTTATTGCTACTGTTGACTTCATTTTGATGTCATATTTCTGTGTTAATAAGTAATGTTTTTTGACTATATTGTATTAGGAGGGATTCTCTGTGTTTTGATACAACTTGCAATTATGCAAAATGTATGCTACTGAATCTGATTCGTCCCTGTTCATGGATAGTGCTGTGTGATTCAGCCAACTTGCAACATGAATATTCGAATAGTTTCTTAAACATTTTTTAGTTTGTGATGTTCTGGACAGTTTTAATATTCTGGGCATTTTAATTGGGAGCGATTCTGACAGAATTTGTCTCGAAATTTACTCCTATTTCACCCGAAAATTCTGTTGGAAATTTCTTAACTTTTAATCTTGGCTGACTTGGGCTTTGTGCTAGGGCTTGACCCTTAAAGTGCCGAAAACAGGAATGAGCTGCCGCACAATGGACCCAGCTGTATGTACAGATTTTTTCCTTCCCCTTCTTTTTCTTGTGTGCTGATGTGCCGTTAGCATATTTTCACTCAGTCACTGTTTTGGCAGGTGATCCAGACAGCAAGCCTCAGACTCTGCTGTTCTCCGCCACGGTTCCACGCTGGGTCCAGCGGACCGCTCGCAAGTACCTGCGCAGTGATATTGTTAAGCTGGACCTGGTTGGCAAAGGAACAGTGCGCACGGCAACCAGTGTTCAGGTGTAGTGTCCGCCATCTTTTACCTATACATACACTCTTGAGTCAGAAAAATGTGGCCGTGAACTGTTGTCCATATGTGTAGGGTCCATATTTTTCTGTGGAAAATTTTGGCACATTCCACAGGCCAGTTTGACAACAGATGACAGACAGAAAGGCCATGCTATAGGGCTTAATGGTCGGTCGCAAAACTCACTGTTTTCCATAAGTTTTGATGATTCTGAGTTGTGAATTCATTTGTGATGCACTTTTGGCTGGGCTCCAGTAGAGAGGGCGCTATAACTGCTACCTACTAAGCCTACTAGTGCTAATACTGCTACCACCACATGGAGTTTATTTGTAACATTGTAACGCAGCACTGTGAGCTGTCCTTCTTGTAAGTGTCTCGTCATATATTATTGTTTTGATGATGATAAGGTCTTGGATATTTGCAGCACCTGGCAGTGAGTTGTCCACTGCGTTCACGTACGTCGGTGATCGTCAACACGCTGCAGGTATACAGTGGCGCACATGGCCGAGCAATTGTCTTCTGTGAGACAAAGCGTGAGGCTGACCTCCTTGCCACGTCAAATGCCATGACTGCCGACGCACACGTTCTGCATGGAGACATTCCACAGGACAAACGAGAAATGGTCCTGAAGGTTTGTATGGGGAGTTTCTTACCTTTACTGTCAGGGGTTGGTGTTGTGACATAGTGGTAACGTGTTGTGTCTGATCAATGAAGTTGCTCTATGCTGGGCCGAGTTGGTACTTGGATTGGTGACTGCCTTCGGGCAGGTAAACCATCTCGGTATGTAACCAGTCTCCTAGGTCAAGTCAGCCTTCCATCCCACTGGGGTAGGTAAATCAAATACCGGCCTCTTTGGCTTGGCATGGTTCTTATGGTCAGGGAAAGTCAGGGAATGTAGAAGTACCAGTGTGCAAAAATTAACAAAGATGCAGAAAAAATTTGAACTGTTGTACACAGACTGCGTACAACAATTGAAAATTTTTCTGCTTGCTTCGCTTGCAGATTATTTGTACCTGCACTGTTTAACTTTTTGCACCACTCTCATTTGGAGTGTGATTGAAAGCGATTGAAAACCGACATTATTATTCTGCGTGCCCAAATTAGTCACGGAAAATGATTCATTTTGTCCTGGAAAGTCAGGGAAAATGAATTCTGCAGAGTAGTGGGAACCATGCCTGGGTTAAGGCGGGGTGTGCACTGTGCATACCTGTGTCGGGTGGCAGGTAACATTGTGTGATCCCATATGGCAGGTGATGCTCTGTAGCTCTGAGATGGGTTTCTTATGAAGAGCTATAGCATTTTACCATTTAACCATAATGTCATCCGTAAAGCATGTCTGCACCAAGATAAGGAAACAGAGAGGGAGTAAGCCAAAAAATGAAGAAAGGCAAGGGGAGAATTTCAGTGCAAGTAGTCGTCCACGTATTTACACAACATGTCGGCCAATAAAACAAACACTCAACACTGGCTTGCAAGCCCTGCGTCCAGTATGTAGGTCAGGGGCAGGCGGCTGCAGGCAATTTCCAGCACTGAGACCACAGCATGGTTCCTATTGGAGTGGTGGGTAACTTTCCTTAAAATTTTCAGCGACGTTTACTACCTGGTATTTATTACCCAAATGGCGTAGCCATGTAGCATCCATATGAATATCATCAATATGATATTCAGAGATTTGTATGTAGAAAAAAACACTGTAGCTTCTGACATATCATACGCCTTTCTACGACTGGCTGTTGCTAAGTCATCAATGATCAAACAGTCCAATTTTGATGCATCTTGTATAATCTTGTAGATTGGTTTTAGGATTAATGTGAGGATCATTTTCACTGCTAAATTTTTTCCGGAACCAGACTATTTTGTCAGAAAATGTGACATACACACAAAAATGGTGAATCGATAAGAAGCAGTCTGGTTGTTTTTTATATGTAAATGTACAAAACATAAGTTTATACACTTGTTAACGGCAACATTTAAGGACTTGCACATTGAAAACAGCAAAAATTACAAAAGGTGTGTCAGTGTGCTGCTGAATAATGTCGGGAGCACATTGATACATCCGTTGTAATTTTTGCTGTTTTTGATGCAAAAGTCCTTAAATGTTGTCGTTAACAAGTGTATAAACTTATGTTTTGTACATTTATATTTACTGTTTTATTAGTAAAATAATGTTTTCCTACACTCGATCAATTACGGAGATATCTGGCCATAGATATTTCACGATCACGATCTTGACTGTTTGGGGTCATGTGACATTCAAATGGCAACAAGGGTGGTGGAATTAGATTGGCCTCATTCAATAGCCCGTCCCCAAATCCCCCCATAGATGCAAAGATCTCGCAGATATCTTTAGCAGATGCCGAATTATAGCCAATTTGGTCCCAAATTTTATTGCCGTGGTAACCAGGGAGAGTTTGGGGGTAAATTTTAATGACACTTAGATTGGCCATCCTCGAAAACCATACCATAGAACCAAAAATTACAACTCTTATCTTATGCACAGCCAAATTTATGTCTGTTTAAAGAATTGTTTAATTTTCCCCATAGGCACCATTGTAATTTTTTTGAATAAGTACGTTAAATATTAATTTTGACCTTTTTAACCCCCAAAAGGCACATCCTTGCACGAGACTGCGTCGTTTGAGCCATCGCACGCAAAAATTCGCTGAAGGGTTTGAATTGTAGATGAGTTTCTGAAAAAGGTATATGTACAACTAGAAAAATTTTTGTGTATATTTCACCTCTTTGCCGAGAAGCCCCATTTGTCAGATTTAAGTAAAATTTTGCATGAGGGGTCATCTAGCTGACGTAATCAACCATGCCAAATTTTATCTCAATCAGGTCAGGTGTTTTGATTCTGTGGGGGTCAAATTTTTGGATTTTGCATAGGAAAGAGAAGTTGTCGTTAACACATGGCTTGAACTACCCGTTCAGCCTGTGATGGCATCTACTACAAATGATGTGTTGGTCTTTGGAGTGATAGAATTTTGTATTGTTTGTTTATTTCTTTGTATCACTGATCTACTTATATGTAATACTTTGTCAAATAAAGACAACGTGCTTGCTATGGCAGGGTTTCCGTGAAGGTCGTTATCAGGTGCTTATAGCGACTGATGTTGCTGCTCGTGGACTTGACATTCCTGAGATCGATCTTGTCGTCCAGTGCTCGCCTCCGAAGGCAAGTCTGTTGTTATGAACAGTTAAAGCCTGGTTTCTATCCAGGGCAATAGATACAACAAACATAACTGATATACTGCAGCGATAGACAGCACTTGTGTGCTTGCATTTTCACCTTTGCCTCGGCTGAGTCCATTGCATTTGTAGCATACTTGCTTGCATACTTTTCTTGCGTCGTAATAGTATGCAACTTAGGTGTAGTGTGCAATGGATAGAAAACAGATTTAGTCAAGTTGATACAATTGTCAGTATTTTTTATTTTTCTTACCATTTTATAGTCTAGCCTTGCTTTGCCTTGCCTTCGGGGTGGGCAGGCTCTTACACCTGCCCAGCGCTGAGGCCGTATCAGTTCGGCCCAATGCGCGTCCCCAAAAGTAACCACAGGTTACAAGTAACGGCTAT
>Ga0056128_1001396_pt1 | contig 26774 bp, 16 predicted proteins | sample WorMetLIZISLAND2_FD_71113 | JGI IMG/M metagenome (GOLD analysis project Ga0056128, IMG submission 71113) | Marine gutless worms symbiont microbial communities from Max Planck institute for Marine Microbiology, Germany - Olavius geniculatus... ... | reverse complement strand
CCCGCACGACGAAACCGCCGCCCGCCCGCCCGCAATATTCTCTTTCGTTATATAACATTCTCGTCATGCGGCATTTGACGGCACGCGTACATTATTAATACGCCGCTTCGGTGACTGCAGTGTCGGGCTGCGACTGCGGGGACTTCTACACTACGCGCGCCCGCAGGAATAGCGAGCCATTGCGATGTACGCGCGTCACTGAATGCTATTCAACGATTGCTAATTATCTCTTCTAATAGTTACCGTTCTGCCAATTTTCTCCGTCTACACGGCAAAAATAGGCGTATAGCGTTAGCGTATAAAAATCGAGCTGTTCGACCGTATAGAATTGCAGCAGGATTGCTTATGTAACGTTGTACCCATCTGGCGTGTAGGCCCGTCGAGAGCCACAGCGGAGCACGGGGAAACATTCTCGCGGAGCGCCCAAACATTTTCTTGGGACCCCCTCTGGGAAGAAAATTTTTGAATTTTTTTTTAAAATGATACATTCTGGCGTACTTTGTATTTCTGGCCGACGGTGGGGCCCCCAAACGTCGCGGGGCTCGAGGTAGCTAACCCCCCGCACTTTACCCTTTCGACGGGCCCGCCGACGTGGTTTTTGAATACGACTTAAATATGTCATGCTTAAATAAACAAATACTGTATTGTAGATGTATTGTAGAAATGATGCATGTTACGTTTGGCTTAATTTTACACCTACCTACTCTTACGCTTAATAATCCAAGTATAAATGTATTTTTCTATTTACGTCAGTTATCTCGGTGAAAAATGCTACTCCGAATCTTCTAAAGCTTAAAATTCTACGTACACTTTATTCCACTACATTATGAAGTTATATCTATGAACGCCGAAAAATATCGAATGCTTTAAAATACGTTGGGTAAGGTCAAATAATCAATAATTATCCAAATATAAGGGCTAATTGTGTCGGGAATATTTGTACCATAAGTTGTTGAAATCCGATAATCTTTCTTTAAGTTGCAATCGATGATGTCGGAAATGTTTTTTGCGACACAGTGTACAGTGACGTAATATGTAAGGCCTACGATCGCGTACATTTTCGTGTAGCGTTTCATTGCATTATTACATTGATATTACCCTTTTATTTCGTTACCGTACGGTCAGTAGACCAATACGTATCTCGAGCCATAGCAATATATAGACAGTGGTTGTAGGGCTGCTGCGAAGTGAGTTTCGGAAAATGTCAGAAAATTTTACTGTGGCGAAGAGCGGCCACACGGGACATAAACATTACACACCTTATGCTGCTATTAGTAATTCGCAGTGATTTATTGCTGCACAGGGGGTCGGTAATGTGACGTTTAGTGTACGCTTTTTGATATGTGTGGTGTGACTGCTGTATAGAGATGAGGGTGCCACCTACGTACTTCCAGCTGGATAACGACCAGTGTGTAACAGGAAAAAGTTTAGTACATCATGCAAATAGTCAACATGTAGACTATGCCATCTTGTTATGCATGCGCTGCGCATATGCCTATAGAGATACAAAAAATTGAATTTATGGTTGTAAACTGCCAAACAACGACTTCCGCATTTCACAAGGTGTAGCAACAGTATTAATGTGAGTTGGACAAAACTATAGATTTACGACCAGGAGCGTCCACTCCATTGACAAATGCCTCCTGTAAAAAATTGGGAAAAGTAAAAAATTGAAAACTGGGGAAAGATTTTTTTTCGATGGCAAATTGCCTAAAATACCAAAATACGCATAACACCATATGCGACACCATATGCAATGCTCCATTTTTTTGCTCCCTTCGCTTGCAGATTACTTGTAGCCCCTATTTTTAAATTTGTGGTGTCACAATGCTTTTGTTGCTTTTATTGCTTAAACTGAATTGAATTTGGTAAATTAATTTTTTTGGCAAAATAAATACAATTGTTTTCACCAGATATCATATTTAACGCTAAAATGCACCAAATTCAATTTCGGTTGTGGCTCCGCCCCATACCCCACTGGGGGAGCTTACAGCGCTCCTTCAGACCTCCTGGATTCAAGAAACCCTACTTTCAAGGGGAATGGACAGAATGAAAGAAAAGGAAGGAAAAGGAAAGAAAAAAAGCAGTGGTTTAGACAAGGAGGAGAGAATTTAGCCCTCCTAATCCTTCAGACGACATAAGCATACGTTTAAACCATAATGTAAAAACGTTTTAAAAATGTAAAAACCGTTAAAACGTAACAAAATAGTACAATTTTTTTTTAAAAACGTTCTAAAACGTTAAATAAAACGCTAGCCTTAGTTTACTCAACCTCTTGTTTAGTGCCAAATGTTGTAGGTGCAGTATAGCTGAAACTAGAGACAAAGAAAACTTTATTCAATTTCACTTCCAGCGTGGGTCATAAAACCAGGTATTCCTAGACCAACTAAATAAAGTATTACCACTGTCTGTTTCTGTGGCCTCAAGTGTGCTTTCTAAAGTGATTAATAAAATTATCAATAAACGTTTAAAAAAATAAAAATAAATAAAAAACGTAAAAAATGGCAAAAATAAAAAAAATAAAAAAACGTTTTTTAACATTTATGGTTTGAACCGTAGTAAATTTGCCAAATTGGTCAGTTTATTCTCTGGAAAATAATAAAAAGTATTGCCGCCAAATTTTATCTTTTAAAGCCGAAATGCACCAGACTAGATTTTGGCTGGGGCTCTGCCTCAGACTCCGTTGGGGAGCTCACAGCACTCCCCCAGACTTTTTAGCTGCATTTCAAGGGGTCTTAATTTTAAGAAAAATAAGCGGAAAGAGAAAAAAACAGGGGAAACGATAAAAGAAGAAGAACGAGATAAACGAAAAGAAAAGGGAGAAAGAGAGGAAAAAGAACAAGGTTTTAATACACGTTTCTGGCTAGGCCACTGAAAAGGGGGAAAGTGCAACGAAAAAGGAAATGATGGAAAAAACGAAAAAATTAAGGGAAGAAGGGGGAGGGAGGGCGTCAAAGTTGGGGGAAAGTTGCCTCCTGGCGCTGAGGGAGAATGGACGCCCCTGTTTACGACAAGTTTCTTCGCGATGTCGCGTACTGAAAATTATAGAACTCGGCCAATGTTTCGCGGAGTTATTCAAGAAAAAGAAATGAGAATGGCACAGTTTCGTTTTTGAGACACGGTATAGTTCTTTCCGTCGTATTCATTACGGCAGTGCGGTCTAGCGAGACGACTGTTGAGTGACTCTGGGAAGTCCTGAGTCGCGGCTTGCTGGGAAGAATATTTACCGGAGCTTGGGCCGTGGACGTCCTCGTTTGCGTAGTGATCCCAATGGACATCGATGTCATCAACTGTGTTGACGACGACGTATCCGCGGGTTCGCTTCGTGCCGCACTATAGTACTAATGACATATAATATTGCTACATTAAACCATGGTTAAAGCGCACGTGTAAAATTACAGTTTCATCTCCATAAAGTTACACGTAACATAACAGCTTGAGCATCTTGTGCAAGATGCTAAAATGTTCTGCAACATCATTTTTTGCGACGCGAATCATTAATGACATATAATAATACTGCAGTTGAGTCTTCGTTCGCTATACTTCGCTATGCAGTATCCATTTATTTATCGGGAGGACCGCGGCACAAAACGATACTTTCGTCGCTCCGTCATTTTCATTAAATGAAGTATTTATGTGCGTTACCTATACGATCGTGCTGAAAATGTTAAGTTTTTGCACAGCTATGTTCGGCAATTAATTTGTTTGCTTTGGTCACCCTAAGGCTTGTGAGAAATCTACTTTGTTCAGCATGCTGCCCAAACTAAACGCTCTTGATTCAATTTCGACTGTACGTAATACGTCGTGTACAGTTGAATACAAAACAAATAAATTAACGTTTTTTTGCCGAAAGCAAACAGTACTTTATCACAGATCGTATAAGCCAAGTAACAACAGAACACGATTTTATTAATTATGCGATCCGTTTTATTCGTCGTTGTATGTATTAGAGACGTTTTGCGGCACACGTGAAGCGTGTCGGTTGGTGTGCTGTCGCTGTGTAGTTACGGAGATATGGTTCCGCACACGATAGTCGGCAAGTTCGTCGGCGGCGTCTGTTCACTGAGCGGTGTGCTCGTCATAGCGCTTCCGGTACCGGTCATCGTGTCAAACTTTGCTCGTATCTACCAGCAAAGTCAGCGATCAGATAAACAGCGAGCTCAGAAAGTAAGCGACACCATGCATTCACTTAGGTCCGGTTTTTTCATCGCCAATCAAATCAAATTTGATTTCCCGGTTACTGATCTTGATCAACTTGATGTTTTGAATTGATCGCCGATCAACTGTGTTTTCGTTTTTCATACATTTTTGATTTCTAATTAATATGAGGGCCCGTACAAAGCGACGTAACTAAAATGAACTAAACTGACATTGTTTAGTTTTTGACGAACAGACCAACGAGCAAGCAGCAATTTATGCTTTGCAGTAACCACCGTTTAACGGCGTCATTAACTTACGTGACTACGCTCACGTGTGCGTCAACCAATGACCAGTGGGCTCGCCCTACTTCAGTTCAGTTTAGTTCAGTTCAGTTACGTTACTCTGTACGCGCCTTTAAACTCCACCACTTTGATTTATTGTAGACTTGTACGATAAGTCTTGTGCAACGAGACGTACAACTTTACGGCATGTGGCGATGCATTAGATTTGTTGCAGGATTTTTGTATATTTGTAGAAATTGTCGCAGACTTTCGACTTTGTATGGATTTGCCGATTTGATTACTTATTACGTCACGTTACGGTCGGGATAGTTAAACGTTTTGCGACGCTGTATTTTGATGTACGCAGAAAGCGCGACTGGCGAGAGTGCAACAAGCGAAGCTGGCAGCACGTCGCAACCTCACCGAAGCAAAGCGACGAATGGAGACCACCCGCCGCCTGATGCGTGAGTACGATAGCGATGTGATTGGGCGGTGGTATGTCTGCTTGCTGCACTGCAAAGCGACGAGTGGAGGCGCAGATGCGTCAGCAGGACGGTGATGCGACCCAGGCTGCAGTCGCGGATAAGAAGGACGTGTTTGAGTTGCAGCATCTGCATCTGCTCAGCTGTCTTGAGACCACCACGGTCAGCCAATCAGTCGGTCATTTCACTCTCTTATATTCATCCTCATGGTGCAACCAAAAGCGTGTGCAACCGAGCGTACTAAGCGACAGAACGAAACTGTGAGTTGCGATATCAGGTTACAGCAGTTCAGTTCAGCCCATTTCTGTCACTTTGTATACACGCCTTCAATAGTGAGTAATAAGTCAGTCGTCGCCTTTTTCATCGTTATCTGCAGGGTCGTGCCGCTGAGTGAGTGACTGAGTAGTTTTTACGCGCAACAGCAGCTACTGCTGTAGCGCGTCTTAGCCATCGCAATTTTGTCCGTCCGTCTGTCTGTCTGTCCGTCACACGGGTGGATCAGTCAAAAACGGTGCAAGCTAGGTTCACCAAATCTTTACCGTCGGCTGCCTGGAAGACTCTAGTTTCAGGAACTGTAAATATTTGCTATAAATTCAAAAGCAAAAAAAAAATTCAAAAGCCCCCGAACGAGGGCGCTAAATGAGAAGGGGGTAGGAAAAATTTGCGATATCCAGCCGATACGGCGTTGGCTGAGCGAGACACGTCACGTTTTCTGGTGAGTACGAGTAAAACACTATAGACACTATAGCCGTGAGTCGTCTGGCGCCCTCGCGCCCTCTGGCGACTGACTTAGACTTTGTTTTACTGGGCTTTCAAACATGCACCGCGACTGTTGCGCGCTCCCGTTTGCGTCACCAGGGCTTCAGGGTTTTTCTTGTTACGTTTTGCTTGACATATTACACGTCATTTCACAGACGAGTCTTTGACAACAAATACTTGCACTGATACTGAATGGTCAACTTATGGCGTCGCGGCAGAAGGAGCAGTGAGAACAATATTATTGTCCTGCTAAATTTTGGGCTGTCGGAAAATCGTCAGAACATCTCTTCGATTGTTTTTAGTTTAATACTGCAAAATGTCGGATAAAAAACTTGCCATTTTCGGAAAATATAAGGCAAAAATAAAATCTCAACACCCAATATCTACCGAAAATTCTTAGTGTCTGTCGAAAAAATGCAACTTCTTGCCCGCGTACTTTTTTAACCAACGACGCCGCAGGGAATCACACAATAAAACAAGCTGCAGTGTTGTACAATATTTTACGATTGTTGCAATTTTTTGTATTTTTTGGTTGCAGCATGTGCGGACGTCTGCAAAAGAGCAAAAGTAGACTGTTGCGATAAAAGAAACCAAAACGTTTTAGGCTGTTTTATTTTATTTTATTGCAGTATGTGAGACCGGCCTTACGGACCGATGTGCCCTACAGACATGCACTGTTGATGAGATTCTTAATGTTACCACTTTCCACTACAGAGAGAGATCTACGTGTGTTCGCATAAATACTAAATACATTAGTCTATAATAAAACTAGTATTTAGTTTGAAAAAGCCACACCAGTCTGTGATCGTCTCGCAGGGTCACGAGTTCATTGACGTGGAACTGAGAACCAGCCGAGACCTGCATGCATCAACCGCAGCCAATCAGCGCGAGGCTCTCAATGACGTCACCACTACGTCATACCATCCGGAGCGTGATGACGTTGTTGATGCAACTGATAATGACGATGACGCTGATGACGTGAAGGGATGCTGGTCTAACTGCTGCGCCTCTGTTCTCCGCATCAGTGTCTGTTGCCAGGACGACCAAAAACACGTATCATTTATTCATCTTATCTCTGTCGCTTTATTTACATTACTGTCAGCTGCGCTGTCGGATATGTACTATTTCGGGAACAATGCTACTCATCCGGCTAGTAGCTTTGTTACATACATAGCCTATCGCATTTTCTACCAATACCCGATTATAACAATAATTCGAGTTAGATTCCGCGGCAATAAAATTTATTTTCATTCCCGTGCTGATTGGTTTTTATTTCCGTGCAAATTCTCGAGGCTGGTTTAATTTTCTCAATAATTTTCATAGAATTTTTACGGAATTTGTTTTTACGTTAATTAAGTAAGTAAACAAGGACGATTATAATGTGCAAAGCAACGACCGTCAGCGCCCAAGCACTGTACAACAGCCCATCGGAAAGCCATAGCCACACAATTAAGCTTTGCTGTTGGGTTTTTCTTCATACCTATGTCAGACTAATGCAAAATGTTACTGTGTTTAACGAAGTAAAACAGCGGACATTATGATACATATTTTACCGAGGTCAGCGGTATTTTCCGTCTAAAATTGGCGGCGGTGTCGGCATGCTTCGCCTAAAACAACTTAGAAACACGAAAGACGGGTATATAATTTTATAACCATTTAGCGTCATCATCTTATACGTCACCGCATACGCTTCGACTTTTTTCTTGGTGTAAATACTTTTCTTTCTTTTCTCTTTTTTTGTTTTTTTTGCTCATTTATCTTTTTTTCTTTTGGGTTTCCTGCCGCGAAGCATTCTTTCAAAAGGCTGTTTGTCTGGAGAGCGCTTTAACTCCGCCATAGAGCCGCCTGTGCACCGAGGGCAAAACTAGAGCCCAGAAAAAGTCATTATGTAGCAGATAATCGCGTTTATTTTCTGTTGAACAAGTACGCTAAGACAACACAACAGAATGCGAGTGCTGAAAAGGCAAAATACCCAGGAAAATAATTTCTCCACCTATGAACCCTGAAGTTGGCGCCTATCTGTCTCGTGGACACCAGATCTGGCCTGTGGCCTGTCACATCGGACAGAGGTCGGTCGTAGACCATTTACAGTCTGATGTAGGCCTAATAACGTGTGTAACTGTTGCGCTGCTGTAGCGAGGTGCAGTTCGTGTGGACATTACGACAACAAAGCAGCACACCATTGATGATGATGATGACGATGATAAAGCTAAGGATAATGGCGAGCGAGATGTGGTCTCGTCATCTTCCCGCCGTTACTGCAACAGTCGCATGACAGACAAACCTACAACGGCGGTCGTTTTAGCCGTCGACGTCTAGCACGTCCTTGATGCTTGCTTTATTTATATATCCGTTCTTCTCGGAGATTTCTGCACCGCGAGTCGGAAAAAACAAGACAATCGATCGATCAATCAATCAGTCGATTTTTATTTGGCTATCATAACATTTTACGTTACTGACGTTTTGTACTTCATTGTGCAACATAATGCATTCTGACCAAAACGATTACGTTACAAAAATACGCGTGTACGAAATTTGCAAAAAAAATGTTGTTTTTATATCTACGCATTGATCAACACGCTAGGCGCACCACAACCCAGTGTTATAGACGTATAAATCATCTTTACTTCGATATTGATCTGAAATGATTTTTTAAAGAATTTTTACTACTTTTCTATTTGAAATTTATTGTTTAAATAACTTAAATCGATAAGTACCCGTAAAAATCTGTCAATTTTCGGTAGTGGGTTATAGTGGGTTTTATTTTAGCTTTTTGTTTTTTTTCCGACTCACGGTGTACAGATTGTGTAGAATGTTGTACATGGCGTACTGCTGCTGACTTACAGACCGCTCTACTGAACGTCCGGTGGGGCCTATTATCACCCTAACGTTAACGTTTTTTTATTTATTTTATTTCTACTAATCTAATATCAACGCGCAAATTCGTCATGTTACGAACACTGAGCGCTCCACTAAAGAATGATTAACTTTTGAGACTTAGAGGTCTCCGTCTTACTGACAGCGCGTATAGAGAAAAGTCCGACCAATGCTAAGCCTACGTTTTCTCTATCATACTCTCCATATGCGTGAAACCCAAACTCCACTGCTTGGATAAGTCGTAAACATGTCGTTTCACTTCTCGTGTAATTGTTGTACAGCTTGGCTTACGACAAACCGAAGTAAGTGTGGTTTAGGCCCTGTGATGTGTCCGCACTGGCATCTTTTTTCACATCTTACGTCGTTCTCCCATTATTCATGGCAGAGTCCAAGTGTTATAACCGCCCACAATCTCACTCCAGTCTAGCGTGAGGGTTGAAACGTCTCCCGTGTCTGTTTATCACACGCACGTTCCACGCAAAACAGACCGTCGATCACAGTCTTGAAATATAGCGCATTTCATCTCGTTATAACACGTCAGTAAATAATAATCTTTAAATCGTGACGAATTCATACGCGCGAAAGCAGCTACTGCTTTCAGCGCGTCTTAGCCATAGCAATTCTGTCTGTCCGTCTGTCACACGAGTGGATCAGTCAAAAGCGGTGCAAGCTAGGATTACCAAATTTTCATCGTCGGCTGTCCAGAAGACTCAAGTTTCAGGAACCGTAAAGCTTTTCCATAAATTCAAAGGCGGTCACTCCGAACTAGGGCGCTAAATGAGAGGAGGGTGGGCAAAATTTGCGATTTTTGGCCAATAAGTCGCTGTATTTCAGTAATGGTGCGAGATAGGGCCTAGGTTACTATTAATAACTAATAGGAAGTCGTACACTGGCTTTCAATTGGCGCCAAATTTAATGACCTTGAATGACCTTGAATGCCAAAATAGGGAGTTTTATGGATTTTTTTGGCGATTTCGGGCGGCGACCCAAGTCTATATCATTCACAAGGTGGCGCCACGGAACTATCGTTATGCGATCCAGATAGAGAATTTAGTGTTTGTATATTAACTTAGCGTAAACACCCCAATTTTTAAGCTAAACTACTGAACTGGAACTGTTATAGGCTTTCGCGCGTCTCGTGAGCATTAGCTCAATTTTTTTGTTAACATTAACGTATTCCATTCGTTTGTCAGCCGCAGTGCATGCCTGTAACAAGGCGCGTGTGCCTGTGCGGCAGCTGAACGTACTACGCTTAAAAAAAATTCCTGTAGGCTGTTGTACTTCCAGTTGCCGTGCATTCATACAAAACAATAGTCCTTAAAATTTTTATTTGACCGTCAAAAATATTGGTGCAGTTTTTTGTTTGCTTCCAAAGTTTTTTTCCTGAAGCAAAACCGTCTACATCTGGTCTGTTATACGCTGCAGTAATTTTTCTTCAGTTTTTGTGGGTAATATTTTGATTATTTAGCGTGCCACTTCGTGTCTATGAGCTATTGTGAACTATTAAACAATGTCCTAAACAAAAAATAAAAAAATAAAAAATATTATTTCTGTTTTTATTTTTTGCGGTCAGACTGCAGCTGGTTTTAGGCTGATTATAACAACTGCGGGATTATGTCATACAGGCCTACGAGTATACGGCTTAATTATCTTTCCGACATCATCATCTCTCGTCAGATAAACTTAGGAATTGTACAGTGGCATGTTTGCAACATCGAGAAATACTACGGTAACTTGTTTACAACGCGTTTATGGTTATTTGCAGTTAACGCGCTACACAAATTGCTTAATATTTACTTTCTTACTAACGTGCTAACTGCACTTACAATCATCAACTTTACATGTTAGGGGGTCTAATATATTGTTAATGCTGCTGCAAAAATAATCTGCCCACATGCAGTTTCATTTTTTTGCAGTAATTTGATGTAATGTGCAACCGTTAAATTACTGGAATTGGTTTAGATTTTTTACCAGAGTTATTGCAAAAAATGCTACGCTTTTATGGCTGGCAGCGTAATTATGAAACAGTCTATATTGTACCTGATGAACATTCGATCTAAAACAAAAAGCTTAGCTGTCGCTAGGATAGCCGACCGTACTGGTTGTCAATGATTTTCAAGGCCATCCAATGTCGATAATTTTTATGACGTTTGAAAGCCAATATGCCACTTTTTATTAGTGATCAGTAGTGATTTTTGCCCTACCGCTCACCGTTTTCGAGATATGGCCAGTTTTTCGTTGAAAAACGCACATTTGTACCTCTTTCTATTTAACCCCAATTTTAAAAACGTTTCCTTTGCACTAGATCGCTAAAAGTTGTAACAGTGGGGCTTATAAAAGGTAAGTAAAAAAATAAAGTACCATGGGTGAAATAACCAACTGTGGAAAAAATAGTATGTTTGTGCAAGAATAAAAAAATGCTTAAAAAGTCAAGCATAATAACTCACCAATTACAAAAAGTGATAAATATGTTTCAAACTGTAGAAAGTCGTGATAATAAGCATATGATAGAATGTACGCGTTAAAAGGCCAACAGCCTTACAGGTACTTTACTTTTCCACACTTGCATTTTCTACCTCTGCACAATCGTGCTCTATTTTTCTGTACTTTTTCATCTTTAACACATTCTGCTTTGTAACTTTCATTTTCATACTTGCATTTTCACCCCAACAGTGCGTTTGCATGATCTGTTAAAATTGTTATGGAGAACTCTTTCCGGTATCGCTAGAAATGGCAGTTTCGATGACGTCGTACATATTTACGTCAGTGCCACATAGTGATTTTCAGGATATTGTACTCGTAATCAATTACTTCGAAATAAATATATCGATTTTCCACCTTGGGAGGCATGCACGCTTAAGCTAATGTTTAACCTCCGCAACTTCGATTTGTTTATTTCGTGCTCTGCTGTAGAAATTTTTATGCGAAAAACTGTATAGCAAAAAAAACTTTTGCCAGTTAGAGCTAAGGTGCAGCAAATAATGCATCACAGTCACCGTGTAGATTTGCTGTAAGCTTTTGACATGTTGTGCAGATTATGACGTTCAACTAAATCCACAGCAGATTCAAGTAAATGGAGTTTAGGTCTAATACTTGATATGGTGTTGGAAAATACACGCTCCATCTTGTTACGAATATCGGCGGGTTACTGTTACACTCCGGTCCGGACTGCAAACGGTGATTATTTCGTGATGATCTAGGCAACAGTAGTACGGTTGCACATGTATCGTGACCCAACAAAATCAATATAATTATTATTATTATTATTATCAAGATTAATTTTTGTTTTACACGTTGCCACGTGGGGCTGAAGAGCATACACATTAACTTCACGACAGTCAAACGGGAGACATATCTTATTTTTATAGTGACTCGCAAGTGCTTAGTTACTTACTTACTTACTCACGTATTTGAACTTGTTATTGTTTTATCAATTTTTAAAGTGACAACTGCAGGCATAAATATTATTTGTTATACATTATGTGTATACTTGTAATAGCCATCATGTGCGTTTGTCACTTGACAAAAGGTTACTTACTTATTTACTTACTAATAAACTGCTTGAGCAGCGTTCGACGAATTTAGATACCATTTGGCAGGTTTACTTATGGGTCTTAATTCGATGACCACTGTGTCATATGAAGGTCCCTGATTTCCAGAGGAAGAAAAGATACCAAGGGTTGAACCCCACGTAAAAGATGCAACTGCGAATCGCAGCTAAACTGCCAGTTCTATCCTGTCATCTGGCAAATGCAAGCAAAAAGCAGCGATTGCGCCTTTTGCCAAATTATTTTGGTGTTTGTGTTGTTTCTATCGTTGCACTACATTGATGTGCCGAGAACGCAGTGGCGGCAGACTGATATCACTTATCGAGATCACGTCACATGGCACTGTCGGTCAAACTACCAGTTAGGCCTATCACGTCACGATCAAAACTTCGGACCGGTAACAGTCTCCGCTATGAGCAACCACGTACCGGTACACGACTTAGGTCCGCACAACGAGCGTTTACCTACGCTGTATCGGCTGCGTGGAACAGTCTACCACCGTCGCTTCGCTGTCTATAACACTGTGTGTTTTAAACGGAACTAGAAAACATTACTGTTTGACACTAATTTAAGTTTTCTTGAAAAAAGTGTACATATTTATTTAAGTCTGGCTTAATATGGTAAAACACCGATTATTTTTGTAAGTAGTTATTTTTTGATTGATTGGCAGAAGACGAGTGTTTATCATGCCAACGCAGTCTGTTGAAGTTATGCGAATGTCTGTGAATGGACCAATCAGAAATCGGTTTAGTGCCTCGCGCGACACGCCCATACTAGGCAACTGGCAATAAAGCGACAAGTTGCTGAGACAGATCACTTAGGCGGTTAGGCCTAGATGAGGAAAAAGGCAGCGATTACACAACAGCCAGAACTTTTAGCAGCAATGGAAAATTCATCGTTGGCGACTGACGTCTATCACAACGTCACAACCTCGGCACAAGATGATGACGGTGCTCTGACGCTGTACCTGGCCAACATCCGTGACCTGGCTCTCAAGGTCATGACGTGCTCTCAAGGTCATATACATCATCATCGGAACAGTCGGTATCTTGGACAACCTGTTCGTTCTCATCGTTTTCTTCTTCTTCATCAAGATCACTGATAAGGTATTGTTAAGTTTGCTGTTTCTCGATGTAGATTTTATAATTTATATCATTTGCGTTCATACTACGTGCGCTCAGTGGCGTAGCCAGGTTCTAGTTGTAGTGGAGGCACTTGAAAGGTGAGGTATGGGGAGGGGTCTGGAGAAAAGGCTGCACCCTTTCCCCGGAAAATTTTCGGATTTTGTGTGTGGAAATGACGTTTTTGTGCATTTTTGGCACTATTTTGAGTAACTGAGTAGGCTCCTAGAGGGGGAAGGGCACGTGCCTTCAGTCCCCCCCTATGACTACGCCTACTTAGGCCTACTTGTTTCTTAGATTTTATTCCAACAGTGTGCCAGGTTTGATTTTAATTGTGCATTTTGCGTTTTGTGCGTTGTATACTGATTCTTAAGAAATTTTTGGGTAAATTTTAATTTTTGTTTAATTATAGTAATCATCGTTAGTCATAGTTTAGCAATGCTGATAATAATATATAACAAAACAGACTTATAATAAAAAATCTGCATAAAATCACGTGAGTACTATATTGTTTTAAGTTTTCTGTAAAGAGTGTCATTTTCTTGAGGCGTATTTAAGATTTTACGTTAGGGGACGTGATGTAAGGGGGTTACGCAAAACCCCGATAGTCACCCAGTCACCGGTGTAGCTAAAAACTTTTTTGGGGAAAAGCAAATTTAAATGTTTATAATTTTTGTTCTTTTTTGCATTTTTTCTTTTTTTCTCCCCCTCTATTTTTCTTTGTTTCTCATCTTCTTTTCCTTTCTTCATTTTTCTCCTTTTCCTTTTTTTAACATTAAAGGCAAACAAAACCAGCGCCATAAATTTAAAAGTGGGATACAAATAGGCTTTATCTGCAAACGAATCGACCGCAAATTTTTTTATACTTCCATTTTTGTCCAATTGCTGAGTTTAGGGGAAGGGCGCCAGTTCCGCCTCTCTAAATACGCCCCTGTGTTCAGTGTCAGTCAGCGATTATTTTTGTTCAGACGATGAACCTTCTGATCGTCAACCAGAGCATCATAGACACCTGTGCATCTTTCTTCATACTTTTGACGGCTGCCGTTCAGCCGGGCGGGACTAGCATGTCACGTGACAGCCCACGTGATCAGTTCGTCTGTCGCATATGGCATTCAAGACTGCCGCTCTGGAATCCTCTGATCATGTCGACCTACTGCGTGTTTGTCACCGCGCTGGAAAGATACGTTGCCGTCATCTATCCGCTCTGGTACAAGACTCAGGTAAAACAAGTTTGTTTCAAATAATTGCAGACATTATATAAAACACAGAAAACTAGAAGTTTCGTGCGCAACAACAAACAAGGCGTTATGGGCCGCTCTGTACTTATTGCACGTTTACGAAAACTATTTAAGGAGCTTAAAGCAAGCACAAGTTCTAAAATGCACTATGTCCAGTAAAAAACTAATCCCCTAAACATCGTCCAATACAAATGTCAAATTTAAATAAATCTGAATAAGGTTTGGTGACTTAATTCCCAATACATTTTTGAAGCGACTGCCAAATTTCATTAAAATATCATTTTTAGCGGAGTTATGAATTGTTGAATATCGATAACAAAATATCTCCGTTACCAATATGGCGCTGCACAAGTAAATCTCTCTGTTACTTTACATTTGTGTACGGTAACTCCAATAAACAACAGTTGATTTTAACACAATTCTACGTTCACATTGCATCATCTGTTGGCAATCAGTGCCAAATTTCAGCAAAGTCCATTAAAGCAAACAATAGCCACGGCGGCTTTTGTGAGGTCACCCCAAACACTTCAGTTTTAAGTCTTTGTGTCTAACTTTATCCACAAAAACCTGAAACTAAAGTGATTTGGGGTGACCTCACAAAAGCCGTTGTTGGTGTAGAACTTTGTTAAAATCAGCTGTTGTTCGTTGGATTTACATAAATGTGAAGTAACAGAATGGTTTATACTTGCGTAACGCCATATTGGTAACGAAGATAATTTGTTATCGATATTCAACATTTAATAACTTTGGCAGGAAACAGTGTTTTTAGTGAAATTTGGCAATCGGTTCAGAAATTTATTGGCGATTAAATGTACGAAATTTTATTCAGATTTAACATTTTTATTGCACGATGTCTAGGGGATTAGTTTTTTTAGCGGACACAGTTTATTTTGCAAATGTATTGTGCTATGTTTCGTCAAGTGATGATTTCTAGCTTACATGGAGTAAAAAATAACGCCGAATACAACATAACTTGGTGCAAAGCTGCTGGCAATTTATAGGTTAAACATTTATTTTATTTGGGTTGTAGTTTTTAGCCGACCGTACTGAAGTAGCGGTCGAGATATTGGCATGGTTGTCGTCCCTCAGTCTGTCTGTCTGACGTCCGTAAGGAATATATTGTGGCTTAACGGTAGGTAGTAAGAAAAACTTTTTAAACGAATAATTAGTCCTCTGCATTAAACTTAAATTTGCACAATTTCAGCAATATATTGCAAGGGGAACATTTTCAAATTTGGGTTTGAATAGAAAGGGGTAGGAAATTCGATGAAAAACTGGCCATATCTAGAAAACGGTAAAAGATAGGGCCATGGTTAATATTAACCACTAATAGAAAGTGGCATACGCCCCGTCAAACAGAATAAAAATTATTGACCTTAAATGACCTTGAAGGCCGTTACGCCCTATTGCGGCTAAACGGTGCGAGATAAGATCTAGGTTACTATTAATCACTAATAAGAAGTGGTATACACCCTTTGAATGAAATAAAAATCATCGACCTTGGATGATTTTGAAGGTCACTGAACCAGTACGGTCGGCTGTTCTAACGACAGCTGGGCTTCTTGCTATCATTCCAATTTCGGTTTTGTAGATCGTGTATTCTAAACGATTCTTTTGTATTTTATGTAGGTGCGGGCTAAGAATCGTTTGGTGCACGGCGCCCTGGTGGCTATCTGGATCGCTGTTCCGGTGTTTGTAATGACGATGGGTTGTCTGATGACGGACATCGTCAATGGAATATGTGTGCCGTGGGGTGTTTATGGCAGCTATGCGGCCGAGAAGGCGATGACTTCGGTCATGGTCTTGTTCTCGTTCCTAGTGCCGGCGATTCTGATGATTTTCTTCTACGCCAGAATTGTCTACAAGATCAAAAACAAGGTAACTTTTTGTTTTTGATGAGTGTTTAGCTCTGTGCTTTGAGACTGGAGCTTTATTTTTTTTTAAAATTGCATGAAGATTTTTGGGCTCCAGAAGTTGTGGAAATTTATTCAGTAATTGAATTTGTGTATTTTGTGTGTTATTTTTACGTCAAAACAAACGATATGTATGACATATTTTTTAAAAAAAATTATTTAATCAGGAATACTCATTTTGTAGTACTTTGAAAGCAGCCTAAATGCGATGTTTTGCGCAGAAGTTTGACTGCAAAATCTGCACTTTTCTGGTGTACAAGGACACTCATCTGGCATTATGTTTTCGGAGTGACCCCACAGGCGTACCTGGCAAATGACATCTAAATTCGTCGAACGATTTTAGCAGAGTGCACGGATGTGACAGACGGACAGACGACAGACAGAAAGACAGACAAACAGACCACGCCGCGGAGAAATATCCAGAAAGTCGGCGGAATCGTTTGCGCTGCAAGACGCAACTCTGCTTGCCTAATAGAAACGTGCTCGTTTCAGGTAAGTGGTGGTCTGAGAACGTTGTTTATTCCTCTGAGAACGTTGTTGAAGAGTGTGACCCTGTAACTGACTTAGTACGAGTGACTGTCGGCAGGCGAGTAAACCATCTCGGTATGTAACCAGCCACTCAGATCAACTCAGCCTGGCCATCCGTCAGTGGATAAGCGCAGTGACTACCGGTAAAAGCTGGGACGTAAACAGGCACACCGCGCGATGCATTAGCCCCGTATTCGTGGTCTGGCAGTGTGCATGTAAACTGGTGTCCGGCTGTGGGCTGATTAAACAGAGATTAGCGCTGCTCTATGCACCTCATAGCTGAAAAAAGACTTTACGTTTTAACGTTTGTACGTCGTTTCAGGTGGTGACTGGCGTCGCAGGAGCGGGTAATATAACGGCAGGTGGCAGCGGACGCAACGCCACTCTGACGGCGCTGATCGTCTGTTGCGCCTACATCGCTTGCTGGTCACCCAACGAGGTCACGTTCTTTCTCAACTTCTTCGGATACACCGTCGACTTCGCCGGATGGTTCTAACACTTCACCTGCTACCGACAGTGCTTAAGTGCTGGTGATCAAGGCCAAAACCAAAAAGTCGAGACCGTCGGTGTGAAACACGTCGTTTCCAGACCTAAACAATACCTTTATCAAATTGGTGCACTTTTATCAATTTAGCTAATAAGTTTTACTTTTAAAACTAAGACCGGGTGTGTCTCACACAAAGATCAGCAACAAACTGGTCCGAAACCAAAAATGCGAGACCAAGACCGAGATCACGATTTAAAATGTTAAGATGACTAAGACCATTAAGGTCAAGATCAAAAAAAACAAGAATAAGGTCGAAATTTTTGGAGGCAAAACGACGGTCAAGTACTCTTATAAAATAGTAACAAAATGTACCACACTGACATTAGTTACAGACTGGCAGACTTCCGTTTGAAACCAAACATGCGAGACCAAGCCCGGGAGTCCGGCGATCCGAGACCAAGAGCAAAATACAATGTCGAGACTAAGACCATGGTCACGTACAGTTTCCAGCAGTCATCATGTTGGTTCTACCACTTCACGGTTGTGCTGACGTTCATCAACAGCTGCATCAACCCATTCATCTACGCCGCCAAGTATCGACCGTTCCAGACAGGCGTCAGACGAAAACTATATCGATGTTCATCATGCAAGTACCATGATTTCCAGCCAGTGATGTTAGCAAATCTTTCTTCAAGACCGAAACTTCTTTCTCAAAACGAAGATTTTTATTTTGGTTAGAAAATAAGTCCGATACCAAGACTTTTTTTAAAGCGACCAGGAATCAAAACTTTCATTTGCTTAGGAGATCAAAACCTACACTAACACTCTTTTTTAGGTCCACGACAAGACCAATAATTTCATTCGTTTACAGACCAAGACTGAGACTAGGATTTCTGTTTCTCAAGACCAAGATCAAAACCAAGACTTTTTTTCACGACCAAAACCCTCAAGACATTACTTCGTGTCGTCGAGGCGTTGGTCTCGATGACCACTCATCTTTGGTTCCAGACAGGCGTCAAATATATGACGACGGCGGTTATGATGAGGCTGCGTCCTGAGTAGTCTCAATGTTTCACCGCTGTCTCAAGTGAAACACTTGTCTTGTCAGCGGTTAATGCCGTTTTCGGTGATTCGGTGTCATTCCTATAGCTAAAAATATTAAGCACTGATTATGACATACGACCGTAATGTCACCTGCACAAGAGCACGATTCCACGAAACAGGTAGAAGGCTGTTCACGGTAGCCTACTTGCTGCACAGTGAATTGTAGTCCGAGTCTTCTGGGCAGCGTAGACTGTCCATCCCAAGCGCAACATCATGGAATTGCACAGTGATAATACTTTTCGTCGTTCATTTTAGTGTTGTGCATTGCATAAGATGTTAACATTGTCCAGAATGTGCTGGCTTTAGAAAGTGGTCCACCAAGTTGGCCAGGGCTTGCGTCGTAGCTGTATCAAATAGTGGCTGATGATGTCATCGACGTTGTGAGCCCAGTGCTCGATTATTTCGGGGATTTCTGTGGGCGACCATGACCGGATTAAACTCCGTGGCTTGGTGTAGCGTTAATGCGTTGTTAATCCACGAAGTTGCTGCACGCCGGGCCCGGTTAGATGCCTGCGGACAGGTAAACCATCTTAGTATATAACGAACCGCCCAGTCGATCAACTCAGCCTTCATAAATCATGACTGAGATAAAGACGGAACAAGCTCACTTGTGTCCTATAGCAACCACAAGCAACGCTGTGTGATCCGATACTACAAGTAGCTTCGACATGCAATAATTAGTATCGGGGAGTGTGTCGATGCGCAGTGAAAATTGCAAATTTCAGTTGATATAGGCGCAAATGAAGCCGAGTCAAGACAATGCCGTCGCATAATGATACTTATGCCTCGGATGTGCCGCGAGCACCTGGGGATTTTGCTCTTTGCTTATGGCCGTGTGGACACGTGCCCTATGAATGCCGTGAGATTCCATGAAACAACTTAGTGCTTTGTAAATCGAAAGGAGTGGCATATGAGTTCTGTACGTTTGTCGAATAATACAGCATTTTGTTCGAGATCACTGACCCCTCAGTACAAATAACCCCGTTTTTGCTGCCATTTGATTAGGACTGACAAAGGCAGCGAGGAAAAACCAGACCATTAGATGAAGTGCGGGAAGGATAGAAATTAAGTTGGGGAACAATTTGTTTTAAAGATCAAGCACTGGCTGTGAAGTAATACTGTTGTCACTGCATGCAAACACTAAACAGCCAGAGGGCACAACATACGTCTTTAATCATCTAGATTAGTACTGTGCAGCGTATAAAAGGTTATCATGCCCTACAGCAACGGTGGATTACTTTCAGTTCTTTTTAGTTTATGTGCTAGATTAAAGTAAACCGACGGCTTGTTCTGGTAGTTTCCGAACACAAATTTATATTGTATTATGCTGAATAAAGCCCAAATTCCATTACGCCGACTTTGCGACGAAGTCCGGGACAAATTCGCGGACGCAAATCATTAGTCTGCGACACAAATCACGTCGCCGACTTTCATGATTTGTGTCCGCTAAAATAGTCAAAATAGCGAAACAATCTTTTATTATGACTGCAGTGCAATGGATGACAATATGAATAATAATAACAACACCAATAAAGTATGCACGAACGACAAACGAAGATTATGCAATAGCGAACGCCACTAAGAGAATGAAGCCTAAATAATAGACACTGTGTAATATAATTATTAAAATTCTGACAAGAAGCTACGTGTATAGCAAGAATACAATTAGCAGCAGAAGCACTGCCACCTTATTATGCGGTCATCTTAACAGGCTGCATTACGGGTATTGCCCGTCCGTCTGTTCCGTACAGCTCGTAACTCAAAAAGGCACAGAAAAAACTAAACTTATGTGAACGTTCCCCTCAGTACCTATTTTCATGTCTAAAGGTCGAAGATCAAGCTTAATTGATGTTGAAAACCTTCCCAAAATGATACATGTCTCGAGCAAATACTGACTGATCCGACTTATCGCAAACACAACGTTTCACGTTTGCAATTAATTAGGTCAAGTCATGCTTATTCAAACAATTTAAAATCAACTGTTAAATGGACTTTCAAATAAAACTTCAATAAGTGGACGCTGCATGCAAATAGTTGGGTGTGCGGCCGCAGAATATGTTAGCATTGAAACGACATATTCTCATGTTTTATTCATTTCAATCATGTAAGAAAACAGCACACATCTTGTATCAGCAGCACAACATGAGCACCAATAGTGGAACATTTCACACGCTGGAAAGATAACAACAAACATCAGAGGAAAGATCAAGTCGACTCTGAAAATCAGGACCAGAAAACACGACAATGAATAAATGGAAGAAAATGATAGAATGAGACAATAGTTGCTAAACTTCACTCTCATGCACAGTCCACATCTCAGATTAGAAACGCACAAACTGTGCAAAAACCGTGGCTTCTTGAATCCACAAAAATGCTTCAGTAGTCGACGTAAGTCCAGCGACATCACGAGTTAGTTGGGAAGCAAGAAATCGCAATTTTCTTACACAAGAGCTAAAAATTTCCGACAGAAGAGAAAATGGGTGCTCAAAAGGTCAATTTGTTCCAAAATTCCTGCCAAATAGGGATTTCAACCCAAAATTTTGTATTTTTGGAAGAAAATTTTCTAACGTGCTAAAATTAAGGGGAGAGAACTGTCTCCTGCACCCTCCCCATCACGACATCACTGGATGTGAGACAGTACTTCAAAACATAATACAGGCAAAATTTGACTCTGCGTAACAGCAAATCACAAAACCTCAAACAGAGGCTGCTGTAAAAAGAAAAAATTAGCGTAAACAAATTTCAATAAATACTGTAGCAGAACTTCTTACATGGCAGATACATTTCTCACTACTCAGTCAACAAATCAAGTATACATTTCAACAACACTGCTAAGTGAAGCTTGTACATGATGCCTCAAGATAAACTGAATTAAGACATTTGATGTAAGCTCACAATGCAGCACGAAAATCTAAACACACAATTGGCAGTGCAGATATAATTTTAAGCATCAATATACCATAAGTAGCACAAAACTGTGAACTCAATTGGCTAAAACTGGATCACACGACGTCATCATAGTATAATGAGACTACCCGGTAATTTCCAGAGCCAATAAAATTAACGGGAGGGCTCCAACAATAATTCTTGCACGTCTGTTAATTGCAAACTGAACATAATGGCATAGCTTCAGGTAAATACATTTTCACAGCTTTTCGTACGCTGAAAATTTACAAGCTAAATTCTACGATATCCAATGGCCCTTGGAAGCTTTGAGAGCAAAAAGTCACAGAAAGTCATCATCAGTTCAGTTAGTTTACTCATAATATACAGAATACAGTACAATATAGTGCCCAAAACTATAGTCACTGTTGACTGTGCATTTAAAGGTCTGCTGCCGCAGTCAAACTCACTCGCACAATTTATGTAGATTTAAATTAGACATCTAACCTCGCACATATAATATGTTGATTTGAGCTTCGTAAATATACGAAATTAATCCGCAATTTCAAACAAAATGCGGCAATACGTTACGTTAGGCAAAAATACCAGTTCCCCTTGTGACATCATGAGCCTAGCCTAGAGACATCATGAATATTAATGGCCTAGCCATAAACGTCATCAGTCTAGGCTAGGCCATTAATATTCATGATGTTTATTGGCTAGTGTGATAACATCACAGGGGGCGTCTACATGCCAATATGGTGGCATGTTTTTCTATGTGATTTTCGTAAATCGCCGATTTCAAAGGTAAATTTCTCTGTGGTGACAAAATGCTGTGTGCTGATATTACTGTCAAAAAATTATCAGAACATTATGTAATTTTAGAAAAATGGACAAAATGTATACATTAATTTTGGTGTCTAGAGACCTTTAAATATACCCATAAGCATAAAAAGCACTGCAGGTAATAAAAGTTGTATAAAAATTACCTGTGAATACGTTTACTGCATCAAAATATATAAACTGTTATAACTTGAATTTATGTACTAGTTAGTAAGCAAATATTTATTATGAACACAGTAAATTAAAATATCAGAAATATGTAAGCAAAGCTCAGCATTCAACAATACATTTCAAACTACTGCTCACAGCAACTAACGTTCATTATACTCGGTACACTGCAATTTCAAGCAGCAAATATATACCCAATAACATGGTAAGCTCACTAATTTGTGCATCTAGCTCAATTACATTTCTGTAAGTTATTATAACAAACAAGTTATTTTCTAATTACACAGAGTAGTGTAACCTAATGTGTTCATTAAAATAAGCACATTAAAGCGTATCAAAAAAACAAAAAACGTCTAGACAGTTTATAAACTAGAAAAGCACTCGGAGAGTGCAGACCTCCGCCAAGCATATTGATTCCACACAACATTGTAGTCCTATTTAAAGCAATGTTAACGAAAATTTCAAAGTAATCCAGAATCCAGCATTCCTTCCGGATCACTCCCAAAATTGAACCACTTGTCGTTTTTGCCATTCCCGACATTCCCTGAAAATTTCAGAAAGATCCTTCCATAACTTTTTGAGTTATCTTGCTAACACACAGACAGACAAACAAACTGGCAAAAACATAACCTCCTTGGCAGAGGTAAATATGTGCCTTTTCTACTGACATTCAGCTAAGAACATCATTGCATGCATGAAGATATCTGAAACACATGGAAAACGACTACCAAAAGGAATATGCAAAGCTACAAAATACTGAAAGCAATACAAGCAGATCTGCTGCATAACTGATCCGACAATGCTTCAAAAACATCAGTACTGCTGGACTCATCTTCAGGGCATCTACACCATAAGGACCTTGGAGCAAATTCTAAGAGAAATGATTTTCAGCTCTTTGAGCGAGATAGTTTTAATTAGGACCTAAATTAAATCAAATTTTTCTCAAGCTTGCTTCCAAATAAATTCTTTCAGCCCCAAAATACTAATGATGGTTGGGGCTTCATAGCAGAACCCACTGAAAAAAAATTACAGCATTCCTCAGAATCCTTGCTAGATTTGGAGGAAAAAGCCAAGACACTGGGTAAAGGAATTGATAAAAAAAGTGGACGTGCAGAGTGACATTTCGTGGACTACAAACGTTAGGGGGAGATGAACTTGCAGTTTTCCTAAAGACAGCTAAAAATTCCATACCGAGGAGGCTCATGATTCTAATTTCTGCTCCTGCATTCTCCAAAAATGAGGTTTCGGCCCCAAACTGTGCATCTTTGAAAAATATTTTTCGAAAAAAATTTTTTTTGACAGACTGAAATTTAAGGAGTGTAGAAGTGCCATGATGCTACTAAATAGGAGGATGTGATAAGACAAGCTGGGAGATGAGGAAGAAATGGAGAAACTTGTTCCGGAGGCCCAGGGGGAACAGACGCCCGTGTCTATCTTCTCTTGTTCATGAAAGCCTGGATGAATTCCTCCAGATCCACCGTATCGGAGTGATCCTTGTCAAGAATTTCCATGAGGACATCGATGTCCTCGTCTGAGAACCGGTCGCCGAGCATCTTGGTTGCCTTCTGGAGCTCCTTGCGATCCAAAGTCCCGTTGCCATCTTTGTCAAACTTGCCGAACAGCCGACGCATCAGAGCAGCACTAGTGAAAGTTACATGCATATGTTCTAGGTTAACAGATCAAACATATACTAAAGAAAAGCCAGGCAGTGCAAAAATATAATCTAAGCAAAGGTGTAATCATGAGGAAGAAGTGAGAAAACATATACTGAAGAAAGGTTAAACTGTGTAAGAAATAATACAATCTAAAAGGGGTCCAGTTGTAAGAAAGAAGTGGGGATATGCCTAAAACTCAATGACTTAAGGCAAAATCTAGCTTGAATTTAAGCATTTTCAAAAGCTCTAATACTGATATGTATCTGGTACAAAAAATATTATAAAACAAGATAATGTTCATATGAACATGGAGTCTTTCCAATGCATTTTGATAGTTTACAGTATATGTCTGTATAAATATAATCAGTGAGCTATTTTAACTAATAGAAAAAATCAAAATGTTTAATTTCAAATTGCACAGCAGCAATGTTGTCATCCTTTGCTATTATTATAACTAAACAATTAACGTTGTCAGTCATGTGGTCATTCGATTCATCACCCGCAGTTTACTATAAATGGTCCGTCATCACCATGTGTCTATCTTGCACCGTTATGGAGATATAGTGCCTCAAAGATAATGGGAGCATGAACTTGACTTTTTGGGGTCACGTGACGTCATCGGTCACGTGATCATTCGACTCGTGGTGGGCATGGGTGGTCCATTGTGACCATGCATCTATCTTGCACCTTTATGGAGATATGGCATCTCAAAAGTTAAGACGCACGCACGGATGCACCTCAAACCTCAAAAACACAAAATTAAAACAGTACCAGGAACACGACAAGCACACAAAAAAGAAACAGTAATACACTAAAAATTTTTCTAAATTTGTAATTCTTTTGCAACTACAGAAACTTTTTACACTGATTTGAACAGTAAAATAATGATAAACACACTATCTCCCTAGAAAAAACTTGGATTGGTAAATCCTCATCCCAACCTCACCCCCACCACACCCTTAAATACAAGATATTTCTGTTAGACAACTATATAGCAGGGCCAATAGCACATGAGAATAATGTTAAATGTTGAATGTTAAACAAGAAAAATTCCCAGATCTGAATATATCCCAAAATATAACCTATAAGTTCCTGTCCACTAGACAACTGTAGACAGAGGAAGTTCAGACCGATGCATTTGTGGAGGAATGCTTCCCATTGACTTCATGTACTCATCGAAAGTCACTTTGTCATCACCAGATGTATCCGCCTTCGCAAAGTACGCCTGAAAATATGAATCACAGTATATGAGTACAATCTATGCCACGTTATTAACTACAGACATCAAACAAAATATGATAACAAGAATAATACAGCCACCAGTCCTGACTCAAGTTCCCAAGTTGTTTGTTCCAAACTAACTACAGGATCTGCTGACGTAAATGTTCTGAGACCAAACACATTTATGCAGCAGAAATTACAGCCAATTCTGAAAGCACATAGAATGCAGTTTATTTAAAAAAATGCTAATTGACAAAGTTTCCAAAGCCTTCTTACCAAAGCTGTTTCACCAATTACTTTATAATATCATGCTCAAAATCAAAGTTGCAATAAAGTGAATAATTAAACTTTTCATCACAGCTCAAACCCAACTTAGCAGTGCCAGCTTTTCAGTATTGATGTCAAAGTCAAAGTCGTTTTAGCGTAACTGTGATGGTAAGAGAATATTGCTAATAGGACAATATTTGATTGATGGAGATATAAAATCTCCAGTATTACATTGTACAAACCACCCACCCAATATACACTATACCTTAACAACAGAATCGTCTCCAATATAGCCACATCGGCGCATGGCAGAACAAAGTTCATTCAATGTTAGGTAGCTGTTCTTGTCAACATCAGCCTCCCGAAACAGCTGCTCTAGATCGCCCTTCATTGCCATTCTGAGACCTGCAACCATTGCAACGTCAACAATCAAATTATGTACGAAAACAATGAAAACATACTGTTCTACACAAATATCGACATCATTTTCAGACCTTATGATCCTGAGCGGACCATCTCCGATTTTTCTCGAAGTCGATCGCGTCGAATGAATCGACTTATGCCCGCCGAAAATGTAGCAAAAAGATTAGCGATAATATGTTCTGATAAACTACAACCATACACAAACTTCTGGAACACGATCAGAGCAAAAGTAGTAACCTTTTAATCGAAAACACCGAATCGCTTATCAGTTTCAGACATAAACAAACACAAAGTAAACAATAAGTAAGCAACTGTGCATACATTTAGTCAACGTAAATGAACGCAGGTGCCAACTCCGGGATCCCGAATCCCAGCTGCTTTTGCCAATCTCGATTTCCGAGAATGGAAGGCATGCATGTCTTGGGACAAAATCACTAATAACGAGTACTGAAAAAACAAAACCTAACATTTCTGCATGTCTTGAAATCAGCCATAACATTATACACCCATTTTCCGCATGCCTTCCATTCCATTGCGGTCACCAGCCCACGTCGTTCTAATTGGTCTTATCACTTTGACGTATTGTATCTTATTTTTTGCTACAATTTTGTTAAGTTGCTACTGCAACTAGAACTAAGAAATATAGCCTACATATGAAAGACTTATGGTAATGCAGGCTTGAACTGATAGTAAGTTGAAACCACATGTGTGCTAGCCAATGTCCTTTCCCAATAGCAGCGGCGTCATTTCAGTAAATAATTGAGGGGGGTCTCAGCATGCTCAGGGGTCACAGTCTATGCAGCGTATTGTTCTTGCAGCAGTAACACTGTTTGAAA
>Ga0056128_1001395_pt1 | contig 26782 bp, 14 predicted proteins | sample WorMetLIZISLAND2_FD_71113 | JGI IMG/M metagenome (GOLD analysis project Ga0056128, IMG submission 71113) | Marine gutless worms symbiont microbial communities from Max Planck institute for Marine Microbiology, Germany - Olavius geniculatus... ... | reverse complement strand
AAGCATAAAACCAAACTGTAGAGTTCAAATAATAGACCGAGAACAAATACATACGACTTTGGCCGACTTTAAATACATATTTTTACACAAACATAACAGTAACATTTTACGCGTACTTTTGACCGGAAGTTGATCCCCTTTTCTCCCGACTGACCAAAAAGATTTAAGTAAGTAACCGTAACAACGAGTACGGTCGGCTATCCTATAGTGACAGTTGGGCTTCTTGTACTAATACGTCTTGTCTTGTTTGAGAAAAAAACGGTTTTATTTAGCGTATCAAGTCGAACGTCCATAGTATATAGAACTATAGGTGTATAGGATACTTTTGTTTGAAAAATGTTTTACCTGGGACTGTTTCATATATGCCTACATTTGTAATTCATAAGTGATGACAGTTGCATGTCATTATTGTTTCTGCTGTCATGCAGGCGGCACAGTCACATCACCGCAGTCCTCCGCCGTCATATTGTTCCGGTGACGCTCCAGAAGGCGTCGTTGCCACAGTGTCTCGGAGTAGTTCTCACGTCCCAGTCATCGACTCCCGTCAGTCCTCACCGTTACCGGCCACGTCGCCCACCCCGGCGCACACACCCACATCAGCGGCGAGGACGACTCCCAACGGCGGCCCGGCGCGGACCGCAGCGCACCAGTTGCCCGTCGAGAGCTTCCAGAGTCTGGACAACATCGACCTGGCCATCTTCGGCAGCTCGGCCGCCGTGTTCGGCAGCTCGTCGGTTCTCAACGGTCCCGCCGTGGTGGCGGGGGGAGCGCAGACGTCTGCAGACGGCGGGGGCGGCGTGGTTCTCGATGTTTCGGCCGTCTTCACGGGCAGCCGGCCGCCCACACGTCTCATGACTCCGCGCTTCCGCCCTCGCACTCAACGCCATGTCTTCGACCCGACGGCACTTTACAGCGTCGAGGAGACTTCCGTCAAAACGTGGGAGCGAACTCGCAACGGCGGTCTCTTTACACACCTATAAGACAGCCTATAGCCAGCGCTTAATTTGTGCGGGCTGTACTGTCCGGTAAGCTTATACGGCGAAGTGGAGTAGCGACCAGGGCATATCGATATACCTCTCCCCCCCCCGAAAAAAAAACAGGCCAAGTAAACTTTTACGAAGCAACGATGGCACCGGAATGGTTATAAAACTTTTACAGCCTGAAAAATCAGGTCATTTTATACCTCATCGAACCAATTTCTGGCTGTATACACGCCTAGTACGTTGTACCTATATACAGTGGCGGTTCTAGCGTGCAGCATCTGGGGGGCATGGCCCCATGGCGAGCGCGGTAGGCAAAGCCCCTTGAAACTGAAGCACTTTTGGTATTTGGACGTTCAATGAAAGCTGCAAATTTGCTTACTTTGCTAAAATTTGGAAACGCAAAGAAATCAGATATTTGTGTTATACTTTTGCAAAACAAAAATTATAGGTGACCACGAAACTAGGCGGCTGGAGCAAAACTGTGGTGGGAAGGGGGTTGTGCTCCCCGGCAAAAGCCTAAAACCGCTACTGTCTACCGGCAGTTTTTACTGTCACTGTGGTAGCCTACTCTATGCATTGATAAAGTTCAAATATCACAAAATGCCATCAAATAGACTTGCGTTTTTCAAGCTTGAATTAAATTGTATAAGTTGTCATTTAAAATGTTTCAGAAATTTCAGTTTTCGATCGGGGTTTGGCCCTATACGCCAATGAGGAATTTACAGTGTTCCCCAGACCTTTACTCGGCCAGGATAACGTTTCGATTTCTTGCCGTTTAGGCCTAGGCCTACGTTTTGTGTTTTTGCACTTTCCGTAGCGACATGCCAGGATAACACAAGAAATTAGAGCTAATGCTCATGAGACGAGCGAACGCCTATAGCAGTTCCGGTTCAGTAGTTTAGCTGAAAATTGAGGTGTTCACGCTAAGTTAATATACAAATACCAAATTCTCTATCTGGATCGCATAACGATAGTTTCGTGGCGCCACCGTGTGAATGATATAAACTTGTGTCGCAGCCCGAAATCGCCAAAAAATCCATAAGACCCCCTATTTTAGCATTTAAGGTCATTCAAGGTCATTGAATTCGGCGTTAATCGAGAGCCAGTGTACGACTTCCTATTAGTGATTAATAGTAACCTAGGCCCTATCTCGCACCGTTATAGAGATACAGCGACTTATTGACCAAAAATCGCAAATTTTGCTTACCCCCTCTCATTTAGCGCCCTCGTTCGGGGTGACCCCCTTCGAATTTATAGGAAACTTTACGGTTCCTGAAACTAGAGTCTTCCAGGCATCCGACGGTAAAAATTTGTGATTCTAGCTTGCTCCACTTTTGACTGATCCACCCGTGTGACGGACAGACCGACGGACGGACAGAATTGCGATCGCTAAAACGCGCTGAAAGCAGTAGCTGCTTTCGCGCGTAAAAATAAGCCTAGTATCAACAAGCGAAGATTATCTATTTGTCGCCCCAACGGCAGTGCCTAGTGTCAACATACTATGAGGCCGTCCGTATATGCAATATACAGGATGGACCAAAAAATGGCACCATTGTTGTACACCTTATAATTTCAGCAATAATATTAACCGATTTTTTAAAAAAAATTTTGACTATAGAAATCAGGAGACAACTTGTAATAAAACTATTACTATTGATCCCACCACACCTCAAGTGTGTCGCTACAGACGAGACGAGACCGAGACGAGACGTTGCAGCTTCCGAGACGCTGGCCGAGACCTTGAAGCTCCCGAGAGTCTCGAGAGCTTTAACGTCTCGCCGAGACATTTTTCGTGACGTATGGTGAAACACATTGACAATGAAAAAAATTATACGGATTAATTAACTCGCACCATGGTAAGCGCTTTCTAACTTTGCGATATTGTGGGTTTTTGCACTTTATTTTGACAATTATCACTGCGGTGCTGTAGTCGTGAGCCATTATGTTTATCGAAATTTGCAAGCAACTGAAATTAGTAAACTACAGCTGATTATACATTTGGCTGATATTATTCATTCTGACATTATACACTTTATCTTCATTGCGACTAGGTCATTTTGTGACGAAAAAAAACTGATATGACATAATTCTGCTTTATGATAAATAAGTAAATAAAAAAGTAAAAACACTGTAAACGAATATATCTAAGCCACAAATGTCATGCTGGTTAGTACGCTCTAACTGCAGCTACATGCTGCAGCGACACACTTGAAGAGTGATGGAATCTGTAGTGATAATCTTATTACAAATTGTCTCATGATTCTGAGAATTAAAAAAAGTTTGAAAATCGGTTAATATTTTGGTGAAATTATAAGATGTACAAAAATGGTGCCATTTTTTGGCCCACCCTGTACAGTTACACTGCCTTGTCCAACCCTATCACTGATAACTTCTGACTTTTTGAATTGTAAATTGACACACTGGTTAGTAGGCCTACTCCTACTCCAATCACGGTTTTCCACGCTTTTTTGTATTTGAGTTAGGAGAACGACGGTCTGAGACAGCTGCACGGACATACGACCTATATTGCGGCGTATTAGGACTGAACTCCCGCATAATAGTCAATTAAGCAGGTTGGAAGTTGGAACTCATCTAACTTAAAAGCTAACATTATGTTCCGTTACTAACTTTGACGCACTCAGCACTATAACTTAACAGTCAGCGTACGTTGTTATAACTGCGATACTAGTCAGATGTCGTCAACTGTTACGATCGTCAATAGATATCATGCCACGGCATTAATTCACGCGAAATACTGACGGTGTGGTCAGGTTTTATTTTATGATCCATTTCACCCCGTTGTATGGATCGAGTGTGACTGTGTTATAACTGCGCGTAATCTCACTCCATGCAGTCAAACGGTGACGATGGAAAGCGTCGATCTCGCGTCTGTTTGTAAGTTTGTAACACACGTCCCAGGCAGAATACAGTCGATCACGGTCATGAAATAAGTACGTTTCATCACGGTCACAGTTTATCATGCTTCGTTACACTCGCATAGGCCTAATACACTCTAAACCGCGTTGAAAAGTATGCATAATGATCGCCATTATCACCGTGTTCTGCTTCAGGACAGCAAAGTTACAGATTTGTAGTTAGTTGACTGCCGGTTGCTATTACATATTGGTGTATTGGTGCATGTGTATTGGTCTACATGCACTTTGCTTTCTATGTCTTCTTTGAGCACATATTAAAGACTGGTTGGTTGGTTGATTGATTGATTAGATAGTTTATATACTGTGTATGAACGTAATCAGGAAACGTGATAAAAGGCAAACAGGCAAATGAAAAATAATGTCAATAATAACAAGTAATCTGAGAAAAGCTCACGTGACGCGCGACAGCAGCGGTTTTGCCATCTGGGAAACCAGTGTATACGGCGTGCAATAAAATAACAGTGCATCTTGAAGGAGTACCCAAACTTGAGGCCTCCGTACGGAAGACTCCTTGAGTTTAGGAGGTCGAAACTTAGATGGTTAAAATGTACTTTATGTGCTAAAAATTTAATACGCACGCTGTCCATGTCTATCTGCAGCCATTTCGGCGCAATTCACTATTGAAATGTGGGCCGCAGCGGAAAAGTGCAAAAAACATTAAAAAAACCCTTATTTTGGGGGGAAGGGGTCAAAGTCATTTAAGGCCATCAATGTTTACACCATTACAAAGCTTGTTAATAGTGCTTGTTGTAATAAGCAATATGTCCATGTCTATCTGCAACTGTTTTCACGTTAAACGAGCCAATAGCGGTAAAATAACCACGTCTTTGACGCCCGCCTGCGCAGGCCTCCTTGAACACAGAGGGTCGACTTAAACTGCTAAAATCTGCGTTTAATGCTGAAAATTTTCTGCGCAGGTTGTCTGGGTTTATCTGCAGCCGTTTCGTCGCGATTCACTCTTGAAATGTGCGCTGCAGCCAAAAACTGTTAAAAATTTGCCCCAAACCCCTCTTTTGGGGGTTCAAGGTCGTTCAAGATCATCGATGTTGATAAATCTAAAAAGCTCGTCCCCAGTGCTTGTTATGATAAGCCACATGTCTCTGTACCTACCTACAACCGTTTTCACAATGTTCACAATAGACGAGCCAACGGCGGCAAAATAACGTTTTTAAGGGGGTACCCCTTTTTGACGCCCTCATTCGAGGGGAACCCTCTAATCCACGGGCACGAAATTTTGTCACAATAAACTAGAGTCTTTGAGACAACCCACAGTGAAAATTTTGTAATCTTAACTACCGTCTTGATACAGATCAAGAGTGTGACGGAAGCCTATAGACGATGGCTAAGACTCGATCTCGAAGCATTCTGCTGCCGCGCGTAAAAATTGACACAACTTTCAATACTATACTAACCACGTACGTCCACAGCTTATAGGCCTATTTTGATAGTGAAATATTGGTGCGTTGATTCCGATGAACTACTGCACTCTAGACTTGCTAAGTATTATAGTCACTTCAGACTTTGTTTTTAACTTTTGCCTCAAATTATAATTATTATGAACGTAATGAAATAGAGACAACACGTACTTTCACTGCAACTAAGCATTTACCAAAGCGATAGCATGGCCTACGTACATATAGGCCTAGGCTACGGTAAGAACGTATATTTCTATTAAAATATACAAACCACCGATCCAGATTAAAATACCATCAAAAATATGAAGTATCAAGATCGGCCAAGACCAAAACCAAGACTTTTAGCCGACCGTACTTTTGGTATATAGGCCCAACGGTCGAGCTCTTGTCATGGTTGTCGTCCGCACGTCGTCTGTCCAAATTTGTCCGTCTGTCTGTTCGTCGTTAGTCACGGATGTATTGTGGCTAAACGGTGCGAGATAAGGCCTATGTTGCTATTGATCACTAATAGGAAGTCGGATATTAACTTTCAAATGACATGTAAATCATTGACCTTGGATGACCTTGAAGGTCTCTGACAACCAGTACGGTCGGCTATCCTAGCGACAGCTGGACTTCTTGTTATTTTGTCCTGAGGCGCCTGGATCGATAGGGCCTACCATGACTTGGACTCGAGGGCGTAGGCCTACTACGTCACTGGAGAGTGGAGACTAGCTGCAGTGCACGTATCGCCATTTCAGTAAGTCATTGAGGGGTCTCACCGTCTCAGTAATCATTGGGTGGGGTCTGAGTACGTAACGTATTGTTCTTGCAACTGTAACTCTGTTTCACAGGTACGATTTACAGAGAAAAAATTATAACTAGACCTATATAAATCACAGGGGGAAAGCTAAATGACGTATGTGGGAGACTGGCACCGCTGCATCTAAAAGTTAAGCCTCTTTTGCCGGCAGAAAAGCATGTGAGTACGGGGCATGGTACGGGGGCAGTACGTGATACGACGACATAAAGCAAGATTGCAATTGTCAGATCAATAGTTTTACGGTGCACATTTTGGGCAGTTCGGTAAAATCGGTAACCTTTGGACAAGTAGGCCTAATACGACAACTAACATCAAATGAAGTAAGCTTTAGACTATGTTAATGATTACCAAGTAAAGTCAGCTTGCAATGACGCCATATGCATAGCCCCATCTAAAGTTGCCCAATGATTTTTTGCTGTTTTAGAGGACTGATATCATCACATCGTCCTTACACACAGTAAGTTAAACTGGTAAGTTTATACATATATATTTTCTGTTTTATTGCTAAAAGTCGTGGAATGAGCCTGACGCATGTAAAAAGCGCTATCAGGATCCGTATTTTTACCTTTTACCTTTTAAAGACAGAGCAGTATAACTCCGGTTGGGTACAGAACGTTGGATATGTCTAGAACAGTACTGATGCTGCTCCTACTACGCTGCTGCTCGTTATACCTGGAAATCAAGGTTGGCTGTGGTAGACTTCGACTGACGTCATCAAACCCTCAACCCGCACCTACGTCAAATTCAAAGATCTTGGTGATATTTGTTGTACAAGCCGAGGTATAACCCATTTTGTCTTAAATTTTGTTGCCATGGCAACAAGGGTCGGTGGGGGTAAAATTCAGTTATCAGCATTTGATAGCCCATTTCCGAAAACTCTAACACAGATGCAAAAATCTCGAAGTTATCTATTACACAAGCCAAGTTATAGCCAATTTTTGTCCCAAATTTCGTTGCCATAGTAACGGGGGTCGGTCGGGGGAAAATGCGATTGGCAGCAATCGATGGCTCATCCCTATAATTCCCTTATAGGGGCAAAAAATCTTGCAGAAATCTTTTACACAAGCCGAGCTATAGCCAATTTTGTCTTAAATTTCGTTGCCATGGCAACGGAGGTCGGTCGGGGGGAAATGCAATTGGCAGCATTCGATGGCCCATCTCCGAAAACCCCCCTATAGAGGCAAAAAATCTCGCAAAATTCTCTTACGCAAGCCGAGCTATAGCCAATTTTGTCACAAATTTCGTTGCCATGGCAACGGGGGTCAACCGTTGGTAATATAAATGTCACCGTTGATTAGGCCGTCCCCGAAAACCCGAAAACCATATCCTAGAACCAAAAATTACGACTTTATCTTACACACAACCGAAGTTATGACACTTCGAAGGATTTTTAAATTTTCCCCATAGGCGCCATTGTAATTTTTTTTCTCGAATTTTTCGAATAAATAAGTGAACAATTAAATTTTTATTTTATAACAATAAAAAGGCACTTCCTTGCGCAGAACCGCTTCATTTGACGTATTAAGCGTAAGAATCGGTCTAACGGACTCGTTTGTAGGGGAGTTCAAGAACCAAAAAAGTGTAGTAAATTTCGATCAGGAAGGGTGTATATTTCACCTATATGCGGAGCAAAAACCCCTGGGCGGACTGAGCCCAAATTTTGTTGGTTGTAGGCGTCCACGACGTAATCATGCCATTCAAATTTGGTGACGATCGGTTCAGGGGTATTGGGTTAGATGATTAGTTGGTTAGCTGAGGGTCAAAGTTTGCCTTTTCCCATATACTTTGAAGGTCGTCCTTACAACACTCACACTATATCGTGTGAGGTGTGATGTATTGGAGTCAACTGGTCTGAGTCTGTAAACTTGGCTGGCTGCACGTACCCCGTGATATGCTGTAGGGATTGAGGTCGTCAGTAAGCCAGCTGCCGTGACGACATGACTTTAACTGCAGCGGTACGAGCACCGATAGGCGCTCCCGCAGATCGACACATGCCGTCATGGCAACACGCCTTGGTGTGTTCAGATCGCTGATCTGAACGTATCAATTTTTGCACACCTGGTAATTTACCTGGTAATTTACCTGGTGTGGTCACACCAGTTGTTAATTGTTAAGTCCAGACATGATGCAACCACTTGCATGAGACGTGGCGGACTTAATCCGTAAAAAAGTCTGTCCGTATCATTCTCTTCGATCTTTTACAATGCCTTTCTTGAAACCATTCAGTGTTGTCTGATCAACATTTTCCTATGAAAGTGAGTTCCATCTGTGCACCACTCTTTCAGAGAAGAAATATTTTCGTATGTCCAGTGAACTCCTTTTCTTGACAATCTTCCAGGGATGACCTCTTGTTCTACTATCCGAAGTTAATTTGAAGAAGGTACACAGAGGAATATCTGATAAACCAGCTTTCATCTTAAACACTTCCACTTTTCAGATCGCCTATCTGAAGGTATTATTTGTTTTGTCCAAGATTTTCAGATTGTCAAATAGCAAATTGTCAACAAGTTGAAGTTTGACCATCTACAAAAACTAAGTAGATCTACACGTACATAGAAATGTACGTTGCGAACATTATTTTTTATTAGTGTTACGATTATTTAAAGGCTATATGAAAGTAAGAACTTTAAACTAACTTTCTGACGTTGAATGCTTGCTGACTGTTGATAATATTGTATCGACCGATTGAGTATTCGATCAAAATGATATTCGAATACTTACTGTCGATCCCCGCACAGCATTATTTTTTTGTGGTTTTAAAACATAGAATATATATTTTATTGTTTGAATGTTTTGTTGACGCGGGAGATAATTTTCTCTGTTTTTCATGTCAAAATGTCACTTGACAGAGCTGTACTCGTGAGAGCGCTGTACTCGTTACCGGGTCTTTCTAAGCTATGTAAAAATGAAGGTCTTAATTTGTCTGATGAGGGAAATAGAATCGTCATGTGTCATATATTGTCGAAGATCGGCGTTACTGTCGGTCAAAAGATTGCGCAGAGATGTAAGCATCAATTGCTGTTTGCTGTTGTTAGTGCGCGTGTAGGACATTTCTCCCCCGGACACCCCCGGACGTTTCCCCCTGTTTTTTGCATACCCGGACATTTTCCCCCATGGCGCTGCCGAGTGTAAGTTGTATTTCGTGTAAGTATCAGTCGCTGGCATACATGGTCAAATAGCAAATATCCAAATGTATTAATGTCTCACATACAGAATATGTACAGCATATTAGAAAGTGTAATAGTTATGAATAAATATATACAGTTATATACAGCAAGTCTTTTGATATATTAATTTAACTGTCACTGAAATAATTCGACATTAAAAGAAGACGAAATAGTGTAATAGTCAGCAAGGGTCACGTCACTTTCACTCAAAGCGGACTGTGCACACGACTGCACGCAAGGTCTCTTCCACCATCTTCCATCCATCACGTCGTACTGCACAGTTGACGCTAAAGAATCTGGGTGGACATATTGAGATGCTTTGCCTTCGGCTGGCCATGTGCATTCTGCAGCAGTGTCATCAATGCTGCGGCTGCATCCTGCTGCAGTGATTCGATGATGCCTGCGGCACCACACCGATGGGTAGTTACATCCGACTAACGCAGCAAATGCAACTTGGACTCGAGTCCAAGTTGCTGTGATGCTAACCTGTTTTGATGAGAGAGCCCGAAATAATTAAAAATTCCTACTGCTCACCTCCTGTTCTCCTACCTTCTCTTTCCCTTTCCTCCCCATTTCTGTCCCCCATCTTTTTTTTGTTTTCTTCCCCCCTTCCCTTAAAAGTAAAAAAAACGTGAAGTCCTTCCCGAGCTTTAAGGCCCATAGGGCGGTGCTGATCTCCATTTCCTTAGCCCTCAGCCAGAGATCAGTTTTTACACTGCAAGACCACGGATATGGGGCCAGTGTATCGCGTGATGTGTCTGTTTACATCCCAGCGGTGAAGCTGGTACCAAATTATACTGCTTGGTGACAGAGGCACATGTGTGTGAACAACTTGCCTAAGGTCGTTACCCGGCAGTGTCCGGCATGTTACCATTAGACTACCAAGCCACACAGACTACCGAGGCACACCCTTAGAAGTAAGCTTCTCAAATTCCACTAGGGGAACCCTCTGAGCTCCTCCAGCGGGGTCTGGGGCAGAGCCTTAGCTGAAAATGAATTTGGTGCATTCTAATCTTGAAAGATGACATCTGGTGATAACAATTTTAAAGATTTTCCTTCGTATTTGATTCAGTATTTGACAGTACTTTGCACCAATGATGCAGTTATTCTTCAGCCTAGCTTAAGTGGAATCTGAAGTCCACATTTTAAATCATTCCGGTTGTTGACGGTGTAGATTATGAATTATATTTCTCATTTTTAACTAACCACATGCGTTTAAGCTTCCGTCTTTCAAAATTTTTCTTTGTTTTCCAAGTGCAAGGGTAATAGTGTGCTGTTAGTTTGTTTTGACGGAGATTAAATTGGTTTTCAGCTGCAACGTCTAGAATTCACGGCATTGGCAGAAAATCGAAATTGACCGAAACCGCAGTTTTCTCCCCAAACCGAACCGAAACCGACCGACTTTGGCCAGTGGGAAACCGTAACAACACCAACATCATGCATATGTTGCTGAGCACACACGGAACGACAGACAGAAAGACAGGACAGAGTGAAAACATTATATCCACCAAGTTCAAGTGCTGCATTATACTTGGTGGGGTTTATCAAAAATGGAGACAAAACGATACTGTTTGCAAAGGAGCCTTGGAGTCTGGCGCCCCCTCAGCGTCCCTTCTAAGCCGGCACCTGGAGGCACTCTGGGCAGTGCCTCCATTTGCCTCCTGTAGTGCCACTGTTCATTGTTTTGTTGTTGTTGTTTAGTGGTTCAGCAAGGTGACAATGGTTGGGGTGATGAGGACTTTGAAGTGGAGGCAATCCTGGATCATGTGATCAGTGAGGTATAGTAATTTCCAGCCACTTTTTGTGCTTTTATTTTTGATATCAGTAGAGAACAGTTGACAAGCATGGAATAGGTGATGGTTAAAGACCGGGTCAAATGATGGCTGAGTGTTGTTGTATTGAATTTTTTGATGTTCCATTCATAACTTTCATTATCAGTTCAAACCTTAACTACTATCATGTCCCCACTCTGCTTGATGAGGTTGACACTTATTATTTTTTTAACTTTACGAATTTTTACCTTTAGTAGTGAAGATCCTCGGGGTTAAAAACAGAGGTTGAAGACAAAGTCTGGAGTGACTATGTATGTCTGGTACTTTGTTTGCTGATCAAGATGGCACTATGATGCTGCAGCAAAATAAAGATACGCTGCCAAAGATTCAGGAGATGTCTCGTTGGTCTCCACTCTCCAGTGACAGCAGTTGATTGTATAACTGTGTTATATTATTATGGTTATTTGTATGAAGGTAGAAACTAGAGACTTTTCTGAGTCTAGCTCTCCCATTCATGCTGAGAACTGTTTTATTAGCCTCAATGTCTGGAATATTTTGACTGCATTTGCTCAGATAATCAACTGTATGGTAGAACAATAAAACATGATTAAACTTAATAAGTTATACTAATTGATCGAAATACAATCTTTTCTTTTTGACACAGGTTGTAGATGTTTCGGCATCTACTGTTGTCAAAATAAAAGGTTGTATTTCGATGAGTTTGTAACTTAATTAGTCACGTTTCAACCTATGAGTCTATTCAAAGACCTGACTTTGCAGTTGTATGCAATGTCATTTCTTGAATCTGTTTATGGAAAACTTACATTCTGCAGCAATTCATTCTTCTGGTGCAAGACAAGTTGTGGTATTGCTCTAGCTCTAGCCCACGATGGCTTCAAGACCCGTTAGTGACCCTTGCCAAAAATATGCAATTGATCTTTACCAGCAAAACCAAATCGTTTACGGTATGTATATCAGGGTCTGTTAGATACCATACGTAAAGAACCATAGATGTTTAGGAGATATTTATTTTTGATACTACGCAAATACCGTACAGTAAAGCATAATAGACTTGGACATGTGCTTGGTTGGATGATAATATGCACTCCTGGCATTATGTCTACTTGTGTCAGGGTGTTGAATACTTCCTTATCAAGTGGAAAGGCTGGTCGAACGTGTTCAACTCGTGGGAGCCGAGGTCGAACCTGGGATGTGAAGAACTTGTACACAAGTTTCTGGTATCAGATCGGAGGCATTCGTGGCAGTCTGATGTGGTTGCAGCTGCGAATGATCCTCAGATGAAGAAGCGTCGGATTGAAGAGATGGTGGATCAGTTGTTGACGCTTGATCCACAGATGACGGCTGACAGCTTCATCAACCTGTATGAGCAGCTCGATTCCTCGAAGGTACATAGGTTTTTATAGTTCATTCTAACATTATTTATGATTTTAAGCTAATCACGCTTCATTGTGTTACTCTCGCTTCATTGTGTTACAGAGTAACACAATGAAGCGAACTTAGGGCGAACTTAGAAGGAAATCTAGCTTAGGAAAATTCCGAGAAGATAATGTGATTTAGAGAAAAGTGTCTAATAAATTAACAAAACTTAACTAACTAGGCATCCGGCATCGGCAAACATAATTTGGTGACTTGAGAGAAGTCGGTGTTTATTTACACTCATGGATTAATTTTTTTTCATTTTGTGATATATTTAGGCAGTGGATGTTAGCATTGTTAACCATTGGCAGCAAACATGTTATAGGTATTTGCTGTAGATGAGTTTAAGTTATTATTAATGATTTATGTGTGTCTCTGTGGTTTTGTCAAGAGTAAGTGAGGAGTTTCTTAATGGCCAATCAATACACTAAAACCCGTTTTGTGCCGTAACAGACAGCACTGTCAATATTTCCTGGACTCGACTGCATGTAACTCGTCTCTACTGGACCTACATGTAGCAAAGTTTGTAATGCTTAGGTCTAAAATTTTGGATTGATTGATTGATTACAGAAATAAAACTAGAAGGACACTCAAGAGTTAAAACTACACCAACAAAGCTATTGTTGGTTCACCCGGAAGCAAGAGCTTTCGGAGCGGGCTTATGTTTTGCTGTGGTTTATTTTTTTCCTCGCGAGATCTCTGAGCTCTGTTGGCCGATCACCACGAAATTTTGCACGATGCTCGGAAGTGTGTTCGATTTTATAATCCCAGTCCAAAATTTCGAAGGGGCCTCCCCCAAAAAATTTTAGGGGCCAAGAACATGCAAAATTTGGCCCGATTTCGGTTGACTTCAAACTTTGATGGCGAATATCTCCGGAAGGGATGACGATATTCAAAATCGGTCGTGTACTTGATCGACCGCAATTCCTCTGGCATTTGGTGAAAAAAAGTTTGATGAACTATGATCCACTAATTATGGAGGTTTCGATGTGGAATCATACCCACCCAAATCGACTTTTTTGAAAAACCGTATTTCTACCCCTAAGGGGTTCTGCGCCCCGCCCAAATTTTTACACATGCTAAAAAAGGACCAAGTCTTACTAGCACACTCCCCACTAGGGATGGGGTTCTCCTTATAATTTTTTTCAAAGTGGGGTTCAAAATTGGCTTAAATTTCAGCAAGTGCATGCCTATAACTTCGGGGATAGTACTTTGCCACGTGACAGGCCTTAAGGTGGGCATGATCATTTTTGTACAAATTTTTGGGGGCCTGCACCCCAGAAATTTGGGAGGGTTAAAAAGTCGAAAATTCGGATCGATTTCAGACAACTTTTGAATTTGACTGCGAATATCTTAGGAATCCATCAAGATATCAAAAATCGGAAACAAACCTGATCGACCACTATTGGTGCTGGGTTCAACAACAACAAAATTTGGTGAATTTTGGTTTACCAGCAAAAAGGATACAGGCACAGATGTTGACCCACCCAAGTTCTAAATTCGGTGCGATTTTGGGCAACTTCAAATTTTGACTGCGGATATCTCTGAAGTGGATCGACATACCGAAAATCAATAAACAAACTTCATCTACTGTCAGACGAAATCTGAGACGCATCGGTCCGAGACCGAGATGTTGAGGATTTTGTCCGAGACGAGACCGAGACGACATTGGTACATCTCGAGAGTGAGATGTCTCGATCGAGACCACATTTCTGCCCTAACCTTCCTTGAACAATTTCAGCCAAACCCAGTTCGCTTGAAGCTGTTTGTGTAATCTTGCTGACAAACCAGCAGGCAAATGAATGTGTGGGGCATCACCTAACCTCTTCGGCGGAGGTAAATAGCATGTTAAGGCAATGCCGTTCAGTGACAGTCGGCAAGAACTATGAATTGTAACTAAAGCCGCACACTTGTATTGAATAATTCGAGTCTGTGATTGACATGTGTGATGCATAGATGCAGAGTCTGAGGTCACCAGTCAACGGTGCACCTCCTAAGAGGCGCAGGTTGGTTGGTGAGTTGAAGAACAACAAGCGTACAAAGGCATACAAGCTGCATGCTGAGGAAGTTCAGATCGCTCTGAAGAACTGGGAGAAGCATCTCAATTCCATCAACACCGACCCGGCTCCGATCTTTGTTGAGAACAATGTCGACTTGGAAGGACCACCGCAGGTTTTTTATAGTTTGATTCTTGTTTGCATAATAAAATTGAAATAAAACGTTTTTCATTATGCATGACATTTTTGTTCATATTTTATTCTTGTGCTCTGGCTGACAGAGTGAAGCTGGTAGTATTATGACATAGGGCCGGCCAGTTTCTAATTTCTAACCAATCAGTCAACTTAGCTCATTAATATTCATGATGTCAGTGCCTGGATTCTTAGGTTGCGTATTTTCATTAGTTTTTTTACTTCTTAGCATCTGATTTTCGTTTTTTTTGTAGATGTACTTGAATGCATGACATAACTTCAGCTGAGCTGTTTTTCTATTTATTTATTCATTGTAAAAGCAGAAATTACAAATTTTTCAATCTCGGATACTGCGATTGAGAATTCAATCCCGTGATTACAATTACTAGTGGGGAGTTTGTTAAGGGTGTAAATCAAAACTTTCCTTCCCTTATTTTTCACTGAGCAATCTACACCATTAACAAAACTTTCCCCCTTTTTTTACCTTTCCTCTATTTTCTCTTTACACCTTTTACAAAACTTCTTTCCTAAAAAGGGCAAGAAGCCCAAAAAAGAGGGTTGGGAGCTTGAGTTCCATAGTGGGGGGAACCTGAGCCCAAAAGCGGGGGAAGCTGGGCCCGATTTTGATGTCAGATTTGGGGCTACAGAAGCCACTGAGCTAGCTGTGGTCTGTTCCACTGCAGATGGTTAATTTCCGTTACATAAACGACTACCTGGCCGGCGAAGGTGTGGACCTGGCGGTGGATGAGGATCGAGTGGTCGGGTGCGAGTGCTCCAGTTGTATCAGGGAGAAGTCGCAGTGCTGCGCACACGATGCCAATGCAGAGTTCGCTTACTACGCGAACAAGATGGTTCGCGTGCCGCCTGGCTCGCCGATCTATGAGTGCAACATGAAGTGCCGCTGTGGACCGGAGTGTCCGAACCGCGTCGTCCAGCTCGGCCGCAAGCATCGTGTGTGCATATTCCGCACGGCGAACAATCGTGGATGGGGTGTCAAGGCCATGCAGAGGATTAAGAAGGGATCCTTTGTTATGGAGTATGTAGGAGAGGTTTGTATATCAACGTTATTTGTGGCTATACTGTTAACCTTATGTTCGTAAAATTTCTGAAAATTATCCGCTGTGTTGTGCTTATGCTTAGCAATTTCTTATTGGAATGGTAGATTTGTCTGTTTAGTGGCGGTAATTTTGCGGGATTATTGATTGCACAAAAACGTCTGTCTTCGAATAACAATGAACTGGTTAGGGAGGTGTCGGGGTCTATAGCTGATGGTCACAACAGTTGCCTTGCTGGTTAAACAGGGTAGAATGATACATACAGTTTTTGATGCTCTATTGCTCTTCTGCATTGGGTTTCAACCATCTGGCTGTGATCTCATCTAGTTGATTTGTATTAAATACATGTATTGTAATGTACTTTCTAAATTTTCAGAGTGTTATTTGTTGATCATCATTTAATCGTGCAGGTGATAACTAACGAGGAGGCCGAGAGGCGTGGTCGGATGTATGATGCCAATGGAATGACTTACCTGCTGGACCTTGACTTTGTCCATGACTCGGAGTTTCTCTTCACCGTTGATGCTGGGATCTATGGCAACGAGAGCCACTTTGTGAACCATTCTGTAAGTTCTCTCTCCTACATGTGTCTCACTTGCAGTCGTGTGTATCGGCATTCTGTTGGAGAAACAGAGGCAGTGATGACGTTGATAATTGAACACAGTTTTTAAGGTGTTTTTAAAAGATTAGTCTGAAAACTGCACGTGTTAGGTTTCTAGGTTTTTGTCGTATATTATTTTGCTGTTTAAATTATCATATGTGGCAGGTACATGTCGTTAAGGCTGAAAAATTTTTGTGGCAAAAGTTGAAAAATTTGCTGGTTGATCGTGGTATACTGTGCAGAATTTGTGGCAAATTTACGGCCGTCATCTCAGACGAATGAGGTGCAAGTAAATTTATGTCATGTGATTAAAAATTTTGAGTTTATAAAACTATGAAGGGTGATATGAGTCACTAACTCAACAGCAAATATTGTCTTGAGGTTTAATTATCATTTTCTAAATTCCAGGGTGAATTGCACCATGTGTCAGTGTCCCTCTGCTCTATTGACGAGAAGGGTTGCTTTTTTGTCTTACCATATTATATTACATGTTTATTGTTTGTCAGATATTTTGTTTGCAGAAGATTAATGTCTTTAATTCGTGTGTATTCTGTAAAGCTGTTCATATCTTGAGAATTTTTTAGTAAATTTTTGCACGTGCGTTCATTCAGATTTTGAATCACGTTGTGGCCTGGTTGCAGTTTCGGACCTAATAATCTAAAGGTCAGGGGTTCGAATACGGGACATTCCATTATCAGGTGACAACCCTGGGCAAATTGTTCACACACCACAGCTCATCAGTGCGATGCCCAGGTTCGGGGACCATGCTGACTAAGTATCCGTATGTTGTTCTGGTAGAGTGATTGGCTGATCTGCGGTTGTGTTGTGATGCAGTGTGATCCCAACATGGCGCTGTATTGCGTCTACATCAACAACTTGGATCCACGTCTGCCGCGTGTTGCGCTCTTTGCCACTAGGAACATTGACAAGGGAGAAGAACTCACGTTCGATTACAGGATGACAGGTGTCGTTAAATTAAATCTTTCGCTGTTTTGTATTTAATGATGATATGTGGTTTTTGGCGCCATAGATTGAATGATAAGAAAGTCATCTGGCTGAAGTACTATTACTTGATATAGTCAGCCATAGCAACAAATGCCAGGACAGGTCATGACACTTCTGACTCAGTGACAATAAGACAATTGCTGGTGATATCAAATTGTCTTTGGTTGGTGGCATGGCGTAGTTGGTAACGCGTCTCGGATGAGACGAAGTTACTCTACGCCAGGCCCGGTTAGTACTTAGATGGGTGACTGTCTACAGTACGGAGCCAGCCAACTAGGTCGACTCAGCCTTCTATTCTCCGTGGGATGGTAAAATGAGTACTGGCGGTGGTCAAGGTCATCGCTAGGGAAGAAACGGCGAGGTCTGTGCAACAGTAGGCCCTGTGGCCAGGACTGCAGGTATACTGACTCAGTTGGTTAAAGGCGCTGGCTGTTAACTAGAGCCGGCCATCCGGCCGACTTGGGCTGTATGCTAGCTTAATTGGGCCCCGCCCTCGCCAGCTAAAAGTGCCGTCAAGGGGATGAGCTCCCACACAACGAACCTAGTTCAGCTTTGCTGCCTAGTGCCTATGCAAAATCTTCTTCTTTGATTAGATGTGGGAAATATGTTATGTATATATGCATTTGGCAATATATGCGTTATCTTCACTGGAACTACATATCGAGAGTGCAGTGGCAAAACATGATGTCCGCAGTTGTGTATAGCGAAACATTTTAACAACATTATTCTTCAAAATGCTTTTTGAATATTTGTTTCATTGTCTAATCGAATATAGCAAGCAAATCTTAGTGTTATTTATTAGCAAACTTCACAAGAATGTTAAAAACACTGGGGAAAACTGCCAGAAAATGTGTCGCATATAAACTTTTTTCATTTTTCTTGAAATGCCATCGACAGCAGGCAGGATCATTTGTCATTCTACCCTTGCTATGTTTTGCACATTCAAACAGTGTGGAATCTTTGTCTAAACAGCGTCAACTGACTTGTTTAAACCCTGTGTGACGTCAGGTGACACGACTGAGCAGGCGCATGCTGCTGCGGACGGTGAAACTGAAACTAAGCTGGTTGGAGCCAGTGAGAGTGGCTCCATAGCCGACGCAGAAGTTACGTTCATGGCTGTTCCTGGCACTCCGACAACCGGAAATGTTGCTGACAAAACCCCAGTTCCGATGAAATGTGCTTTGCCTCCGTCCCCTCCCATGGATATCAACAACCAGGTCTCCACAGATGTGACAACGTTTTTACATTTCTCATTCCTGCCACGTTTTTATTTTCCCAACATTTCAAATTTTGAAAAACTGTATCGTTAAAATTGCATCAAGAACTTAGAGAAGCACTTTTGAAACCACAGAAACAACGAACTAACGTCGGACTGTAATTGTGGTAATTTACTTTGTCAGTCTAGTGATACTTGTCTACCACATGCTTGAATTGAAGTTGAATAACATTTTCTCTCCCTCTCGATTATCAGCTATTATGCACCATCTACAGCATTAGACAAGAAGTTGAACGAATTAGGACTAACATTTTTTTATGAAACGTTTTTAATTTTCGCCACGTTTTAAAAAAATTTTTCTGGAACGTTTTATTACATCTCTGCAGGTCTCTGCACCGACGCTGGATGTTTTGGATGCGGAAAACTTGCTTCGTGAGTCCGACTCCGACTCCGCCGGCTACGCCAGCTGCAGCAGCTCCATGATGGATGAAACAATGCCGGATGATGCATCGTCGGTCGCCCAGCAGCCGTTGTCGGCAGCGTCAAAGTACCGCCTTCGCTGCCAGTGCGGTGCTAAGAACTGCCGGGGCTACTTATACTCGTGACTGATAACTGGATTTGTTAGTTTGTAGCATTTGGACTATGATGAATGATGCTTTTTCTTGTAGTTTAAATGTGGTCATTATTTGTAGTAGGACAGATTTATTTCGAAATTTTGTTGTGGCGGTTTCATTTTTTATTTTGGCTCCGATAAATTGTACTTTTGCTTCTAGTTTTCCGATGTTCATTGTGTTTTCATGACCTGTACAGCTTTGCACAAATTGTAGTCACCATCAGTACATTGTTTAATTTATTTTTTTGTTTCTTCATGGTTGTAGCAACAGGCCAGTTAGTTGGATAGGTCTGTTAAAACTGAGACAGATTAGGTCCGCTTAACATTTCCGTGGTTTTTCTTTAATTTTCATGCTCTAACTCTTAATGTCTATGTAGAGTGAAGATCGCAGATTACAGATGTGTGGTAGTTTTGGTCTTGGAGTCTGAGACTGGTCTTATGATAAGACCTGTCTCGATCCAGCTTTGATCTTAGGTTTTTTTAGCATTTTGGTTCTGTTTCCAACATGTGAATGCCCACTTATGCAAAGCGGTGGGCAAATCACATATGGTAAGTTAAATACAATCAAGAAATGTTAACACAGTTGGTTTGTGCATCTTGCCTACTTACTTACTGGTCTACTTGGGTATGTGTATTCGGACTGGAGTGTTTCTGTTGCTTAACTGGTCTCTTGGCTTTGGCCTTATACACTGTATTGTTTCTCTTGGGCTTTGTCTTAACATTCTGGTCTTGTTTTCGTCACTGACCATTATCAGCAAAGCCACCAGCTTGATGAAGTATATTGCACTGCTTGTTGTGGATCCGTTTAATTTCGGAGCATATCCTTCTGATCATCAAATACTGTTAAAGATATACACGCTAGAATTTAATTACAGACATGCATTACCAAATCATTGACAGGCATCAGCTCGGAGAACAGTTTCTGAGTTTGGATTATATTGATTTTGTCTCTTAATTAGTTACACTGATTGCTCTGAGTAATCAATCTATTTGTATTTTTTTCTTAATGCTTGCATTGGTTTTGTGTAACTATTTACCAAAACTGATATGTTTTTCTGCTTTAGTTGACATCAGTCTAACAGCTCTCATTGTGTCTTGGTTCTCATTAACAAAAATGTTTGCATATCGGTACGGATTTGTTAGTTTCAGCTTTTGTACAGCTGCTTGTTATATTCGTGTTTTCGTACTATCTCAGGAGCAGACATTTCTGCCTGAAGTTGACAGTAGCATGTAGTGTGATTACGTAGACGTGTGTTGCGTATGCCGATTGCGCGTCGTTCATTTGCGACTTTACGGCATTGTTTGTATGTGTCATATTAGGTGCCGGTGCTATTGTTAGGGCACCAGTGGCATGTCAGTTCATCAGTCTGTTGTTAGTGTCATGATTATGTCAACAGCTAATGAATTTTATCCTCATTGAAAATGTGCCATATTTGACTCCAGCCATCCTACTGGGCCTAAATCAAAAGCAACAAGAAATCTGAGCTAATGCTCATGAAATGTGCCAGAGTCTGCAGCAGTTCCTGTTCGCGGGTAATCTTGGTCTATCTGCAGCCGTTTCAGTGCAGTTCACTCTTGAAATGTGTGTCGCAGCCCAAAATCGGGAAAAAATTCACTAACACCCTTTATTTTGGGGGTTTAAGGTCATTGATGTTGACACCCCTAAGAAGCTCGAAGTCAGTGCATGTTATGATAAGCAACATGTCTGTGCCTATCTGCAACCGTTTTCATGCTAGACAAGCCAAAAGCAGTAAAATATTGTCTATTTAGGGGGTGCCCCTCTTTCACCCCCTAGTTCGTGGGGACCCCTTTCACCCAGCGGCATGAAATTTTGTCACAAAATACTAGAGAATCTAGGCTATCGTATGGTGAAAACTCGAAGTCTCTATCTCACCTGGGCTTGAATTGGTACCATGTCGTGATGCACAGACAGATGGACGGACAGCTAGAGAGAATTACCGTAGCTAATACGCGCTATAGCTATCTAGCGCGCGTAAAAAGGTGTAGAAAGCAAAATCGGTATGACTGTTTCTCGAGGCCAGCGTAACTGGTGTGCACATTTTGATTTGATAAGCTCCGAGATGAAAGTTACTGTAGACTGGTCATCATAGCAGGTGCCCTGATATGCAGTAGGCAGTGGACTGCTGGCTGCATGTAGGTACATGGCTTGGTTGCATCTACATAAAAGGTCATTATTCCTGGACGACAAGGCCCATAGGATGGCGCTGTTCTCCTTTTTCTTAGCCGTCAGCCGGACACCAGTTTACACTGCGAGACCATGGATATGGGACCATTGCATCATGCAGTGTGCCTGTTTTGCTAGTGCTCATTGCACCTACTCTAGTAGGATGGCCAGGCTGAGTTGACCTGTATGTTGTGTTACATACCAAGGTATTATACTTGCAGAAGGTTACCCATCTCAGTATTAACCCAACTCATTGTGGTGTAACTTTGTTAATGCAACCAATGATCTTATCGGTAGACCAAGCCACCAACCTTTATAACTTGTTTTGAAGTAGCTGCTGTTGATATGGTTATGGTAGCTAATTTTTGGCATGACAGATGTGTGCTTGGCAGATAAAGTGGGACATATTGGTTTTTATCTGTTTGCTGACAATCAGTATGCTATTATCTCCTAGGGATTATGGATATTTATTGATTCTTATTCGAATATACTTGAAATTGTCTGACTTCTGGATAGTCATTTATCATGCATGATCACAGAATGCATAAAGTATCACCACTATATTAACATATTTGTAAATTTGTTGCACAGCATGATTCCGGAGCCTGTAAAATACACAGGCATCTGTGAAGTGCAGTGTGATCTTTTTTACGCATGAAAGCAGCTGCTGCTTTAGCGCGTCTTAGCCATCGCAATTCTGTCTGTCTGTTCGTTCGTCACACGGGTGGATCAGTCAAAAACGGTGCAAGCTAGGATCGCCAAATCTTTACCGTCGGCTGCCTGGAAGACTAGTTTCAGGAACTGTAGCGCTTTCCATAGTCGTATCAAGATCAATGACTTTACAAGACCCTGAACTTTCAAAATAAGGGGTTTTATTGATTTTTTGATCTTCGGCTGCAGTGCAGACTCCAAGAATGAACTGTGACGAAATGGCTGGAGATAGACTGACAGTTCACGAACAGGAACTGCTATAGGCTTTCGCGCATCTTGTGAGCATTAGCTCAAATTTCTTGTACATCACCAGTGCCAGTTGTCTTATGTGTTTGATTTACTGTCTGTTGACATGCCAGTAATCAAGTTTTAGCTGTGTATAATTTTTGGGACTAATTGTTTATTTTCTTAGTACAGCTTGCTTGATCGTTAATGCTGTTCTGATGAATTGAAACATTGGCTAATTAGCCCATGATAGTATTTTGACTTTTTGTTCACCTGAAAAGGATGCAGTACGCCAGACAGGATTATTGTTTGTATACGTAAGCATTACGCAACAAAGATGCAAGTGTGCTGTTGCTTTTATTCGTGAGCAGTCATCAGTTTTTTCACGATGATGATCAGTATCGTTGTTATTGTTAGTTAAGAATAGTGTTGTCAGATATTTTCGTCATAATGTAATTTTTTTGCTCTGGAATGCAAAGTTTTTCTCTCGGAAGTTTGCATTTAGTTTTTTAAATGAATTGATAGTGCTTATGCAGGCTTGAATTAATTATTGTCATGTTGAATAGTGGCAGTGGTAACGGCTGATAATTTGTCGTACTATCTAGCTATTTATTATGCTTTGGAGTTATTGTAACAGTTAGGCTTAATACTTAGACTTTGTTTTTATCATGGTTTATGTCATAAGCAAAACGTTGCAACTGCATTTTTCTTATTGTTCAACAGACACTTGAAGCCTTGGTAAGCTGATTAAAGAAGTGTATACATGTGTGTATATACTGCGTCTGTTCGAAGACCTAGAGTCAGTCACTCGGCCAAACCGTGTTCTTGTTAGGTTCTACAGTGTTTGGGGTTTTTTTGTTGAGTTTTATCTTAACAGCAGCAGGAAACTATCTTTGATGAGAGTATGATTAAAGTGTGCATACTGAAGACTGTGTTGAGCACTGATGTTTGTAGTGAAATAGTATTTAAATGAAGCACTGACTAATGAATACATTTTGTGCAGTGAATCATATTAATTTTGCTTTTTTACACCACTGCTTATTTTGAGAGTGGATGCACCCATCTGTGTAAAATGCCTGCACTAATAGCTTTGATGAACTGAAGAGCGTTTAGACAGAAATTTGCATATCATTTGTCAACTAACAGTTTAGAAAATATTTCAGTATAGGTATGTTTCTCAGAATTACGGACGTTTTGCCCTTAGGCTGTTTCGCTCCTAAGACATTTTGCTCATGAATAAGTTGCAGACCATGGCAAAAACGGACAGACAACAAAGATGATGGGAAGACCCCTGTGGGAAAGAGAACAGATGGATGGAGAAGGTGAATCGACACCAAAGATGAATGGGTGTCCAAAGGGTTAAACGTCCATGTTAGGGGCAAAATGTCCTGGGGTGAAACGTTTTGATACTGTCTGTCTCATGAGTTGAATCCAGGGTATTGGGTTGATATAACTGCTGACCATGGTGAATGTAGGTGGCCATAACTTTGTAACACATTGTATACATTGTGGTATGCATTGTGCAGTCTGTGGGAATCTACGCCAATGACGAATTGTCTCAGGAACCTGTAAATGTCTCGGGATTTGACAGCTGTCAGGGAATAGTTGAGGAAGTTGACAAATGGAAATGGATTGATCAACATCCAAGGAATATTGTCCGGGAAAAAGTCTTCCGTGGGAGAATGTTCATTCTTAACTGGTTTAGCACTGTTTAATGAGAAGCATGATAGTATTGTAATATTTTTTACACTGTGCATTACTTGTTGGTTTGCATTGCATCGTTGTAGTCCTACTGTTATGCTGCTACATTTCTCATCTCTTCTGCTAGTACATGTGGTGTGATTAACTGCAGCATGGGGAACAGTGGATCAATGTGTGAGTAGACCTGCGAGTCGGGTCGATTAAGTCGACTCAAGTCAACTTGGGCCTTCCAAGTCAGGTCAAGTCGGTCTGTAGCAGCGTCACCGTCGAAATTTTCTGGCGCCGTTGGTTTCATTTCAAGTCGACTTGAGAAGTCGACTTTACCAGAAATCTGAAATCTTCCACTTTAGCAGTTGTCTTAAACGTGGCTATCGATGAGTTAGGGCAAATACGGTAATATGTAACATATTTCAGTAACTCTATAAAAAAAATAACGGTATACCGATTAGGTAGAACGGATTATCAAGTTTCAACGCTTCACACAGTAGAGGTTTTTGTGTGAGTCAGCCTAGTGTGAAGGACGTAATTTCTATGTTCTTGTTCCCCATGCATCAGGTCGTTCAAATTTTGCATGCCTAGGATTAATTGACGCAGAGCCAATTATTAGTGTAAAAAGTTTTTGCTCTAACAGTTAGCTACAATACATCTGTTACAGACGGACGGACGACAAAATGCCAAAGACGCCGTAGCATGCTGTAGCTCTATAGCGCGTCAAAACAGTCATAAAACACAGTTTTAACTGACAGTACGAACTTCCTTCGGGAAATGACAATAAAAAAAACGTCTGCCGAAGGAATAAAAACACTTTATGATTAGCTACAGTATACGTACAGCGTTCACGCAAGTACTGTTTATCACAACTTCTGAACGTCTCAAGTCGTTTGAAGTCGACTCAAGTCGACATACCGCTGTCAAGTCAAGTCAAGTCGAGTCGGATGTGCTCAAGTCGACCGCCGTCGACTGCCTGTGGGCAGGTAAACTATCTCAGTATGTAACCAGCCACCTAGGTCAACTCAGCCTTCCATCCCTCCGGGGTAGGTAAATTGAGTATCGGCCTATCTGGCTGGGGTTAAGGCAGGGTGCGTTCACCTGTGTCGGGTCTCAGGTAACACTGTGTGATCCCATACGGCAGGTGATGCTCCATAGCTCTGAGATGGGCGTTCCATTAAATGCTATATCATCATCTTTAACCTTCAACAATAGTCTAGATAAAGAGAACTTTATTTAACTTCAATTTAACCATGTTGTCATAAGGCCATAGCACTTGACTAAATATACTAGATAAAAGACTATTTGCTATATTTGGACTAACTAAGTAAACTACCATCACTGTGACCTATTAATTCAGTGTTTTCAACCTTTTTGCTGCAGCGGAACCCTGAACAAGCGTGGAGGTCACTCTCGAAACCCCATGCATTGATCCGTGCACATGGGCCGACGTTATAGCCTAATATAAACCTAGACTCTACAATGTAAATACGCCAAAATTACTAACAACAAAAATGATTAAACATCGTAGATCTATGCAAAAATAGATACGCAGAAGCGCAATTTCGTTCGGTGCTGATTTTCTACGACTTCGTCTGGATGCCTTCGCTCGCTAAGTCATTTTACTGGCCAGCTGCGGAACCCTTTGCAGTGCTCGTGGGACCCTTGGGTTCCGCGGAACCCCGGTTGAAAATCACTGTATTAATTTGTTGCTTTGGTTCAAAAATGCTTTTCGAAGTTTTTGATAGGATTTCCATGCACGTTTTTTAAATTAAAAAAAACGGGAAAAAATTTAAAACCATAAGAACGTTACAAGAATAACAAACGTTTTTTTACATCTATGCTTTGCTCTATGCCTAAAGTCAATTCAAGAATCAAGACCAAAGTAGAGACCAAAATCAGCTGGCAATTTCCAATGTTAAAAAATACAATTATGCCTTAGCTTGATTAAACGGACGTCCAGTTAAACGTCCGTCGAAAGTTCAATGGTAATTTTGATGTTGAGAACGAAAGTTCCAGGGCACGAAATTTCCAAAAAACGAAAGTTCCTTATTTCCGGGAACGAAAGTTCTCGGGTACGAAAGTTCCAGTTAGGCCCTACCAGTAGACTAAAGTCTTAGCGAAACTTGACCTCACCCCAGCCGAAATCTTTAACCATATCGCTGAAACTATTCCCTAATCATAAGTAACGCTATCCTTAACCCAATTTGCTGCTATTAAGCTTAGATCACTGTTTCCCGGTTTTGTCGTTCCAGGTTTTGACGGGACACCCAGACTTGCTGCTTATCACAACAAGCAACGTTAGCGAACTTTTCGGCGGTATCGATATCGATGACCTTGAACCCACAAAATAAAGGGTTTTAGGTATTTTTTTCTGTTCAGGCTACTGCGCACATATTTACAGGGTAAATGGCCCCGTGATTACACGCAAGATTTCTTGTAGATCTCAGTGTACAAAAAGTCAAAAACGACGTGTTGTAGAGTGAATGACGTAACGTCAGAACTCAACAACAATTAAAGTATTAAATAATATACGTACCGTGAATTAAAAACAACGAATATACTAAAAAATAGACGGTTTTTACGCGCGAAAGCAGAATGCTTCGCGCGTCTTTACCATCGTCTGGGCGTCCGTCCGTCTGTCCGTCCGTCCGTCACACTCGTGAGCTGTATCAAAACGGTGCAAGCTAGTATCACGAAATCTTCACCGTGGACTGCCCCAAGGTCTCTAGTTTATCGTGACAAAATTTCGTGCCACTGGGTGCAGGGGTTCCCCTCGAA
>Ga0056128_1001393_pt1 | contig 26799 bp, 20 predicted proteins | sample WorMetLIZISLAND2_FD_71113 | JGI IMG/M metagenome (GOLD analysis project Ga0056128, IMG submission 71113) | Marine gutless worms symbiont microbial communities from Max Planck institute for Marine Microbiology, Germany - Olavius geniculatus... ... | reverse complement strand
ACGCGCCTATGGCCGATGTGTATTAGGGTTCCGATGGGCCGAGTCCAAGTGATATGCAATTTTCGAAACTATAACTACTGAACTGGAAATGCTATAGGCTTTCGCGCGTCTCATGAGCTTTGCTCAAATTTCTTGTAGTGTAAGTGATAATATACGAACTATGCATGTACAAATAATATACAGCAACCACAGAGAAACATATTCATCTGACCACCAGGTCGCCAATCCTCCATTCTTTTTCCGACAGTAACGCTGTAACAAGTGATATACGTTTTCGTTGTTTTCGTATATACAACGCGAGCTGTGAGCTTAACCCGCAGCGTCTGTCTGAGTTGGTTTAACGTAATCTGGTTGACGTCCGATGTTTCCATGCAAGAGGCTTATTTCGTACATGCTTTCAGCACAACGGTCGCAGTAGCGTTTTCAAGAAATTTCGACAGGGTAATAAAGCGATAGTAATAGTCACGACAGTGTTTACGGAGCGTTCACGTACTAATGAATGCAGAACGGCGCCGGGTACCTTTGGACCAAGTCGATAAGCATAAGCCACAGATCCGCCTAAACTAAGAGCTATGATGTTTAAGTGAGTAAGTAGTAAGTAAGTAAGTAAATGTGTATAGCGCACGTGCGCTATCGCCATTTATTACTACTCAGCGCGAAAGTTGATAGGCTACTGATTTACCGTCCCACTGAGAATAGAAGACTGAGATGATTTACCTGCCCGCAGTTTCCGCGGACTGGCAAACCAAGACTCCATGGAGTATGAAGTAACTTCGTTGATTGAGACCGTATCTCAGTTATGATAGACATTTGTCTGTCGTGATTTTCGTCTAATGAATGATTAGCATAAAGCATTGCACAACCGCAGTGCTCGTAAGGTTACACTAGCGTTCTTTTTACCCAACCGCCCATTTGCTTCGATCTTTTATGGATCTGTTGCACAAAGTACAAAAAGCTTCACAAGAAAACGACAAATTGTACGACACAAGTTCATATAAAATCGAAAGGATGCAAAAATTTCACAGCATCCAAACATGTCATGTATGACTATGACTTGGTGTTCGGTAAATCCGCAACAAATCAAAATAGTGGAGTTCGAGCCTTAATCCTGCTTCGTCGTTTGCAGACGATACTTGTTGGAGACAGTGGAGTTGGAAAGACATCCTTACTGGTTCAGTTCGACCAGGGCAAATTTCAACCAGGTTCATTCGCTGCCACTGTCGGCATCGGATTCATGGTAGGCCTACGTCATCGTAGTAAGCAGGCAGTAGTTCAAAGAGGATTACAAGGCTGCGCTGGTTTCGTTGAAGTGCCTCTTTCCTAGATTGTAATTTAACGACAAATTTTTGTTAAAAAATTGTTGTCCAGAATCATTAAATTTGGGGTGGAATTTTTTTTTGTTTTGGGGGTAATATAAAGGCATCCATAACTCGTTCGTCCGAAATTTGCAGCTGTTTGTCGGAAAAAAGCTAGGACCGTATACATGTAGTTAATTTCACTTTTGTAGGCTAATTATACAATATTGCATATTGCACATTGCAAAAAGTGGCTTATTCTTCAAAACCGTAAATTTTCCTATAGGCCTATACTAATGATCGGAGTGAAGTAAAGCTGTGCAACTTACAGGTTTGCAGATTCGTGTCTGCGCCGCGAATCTGACTCGTTTTGGCCTTCTGTAAATACTTGGTGCTGGAAGCAATTACTTTGTAAAGTAGCTTAACCATTTTTAAAAGTTGTCCTCGGAATTGTCTATATTTGTTTCCAGAATAAAATTGTCAACGTTGACGGAGACAAAGTCAAACTTCAGGTAGGACCTATCATTATTATGTTCACCATTTATGCAAATTCATTATCAACACCATCGTACTTTGTTATACTATTAACGCTCATTGGAGTCTGGTGTTTTTTTAATTATTTGGTTTCATCAACTTTGATATCATTTGGTTTTGTCTGCAGTTGCTTCGTCGTTTTGCCTCGTGCTAGCTTTGTCTATGATACACACCTTTAAGCTTTTTGTTTCATTGCAGATCTGGGATACTGCAGGACAGGAACGATTTCGCAGCATTACGCACGCATACTACCGAGATGCCCACGGTATGCAATGCATGTATTAGACCACCACACGTGTATTTATGTATTCACGCACGTGTGACTGGCGTGAATGTTGTATATACAAACTTTAGTAAATTTATCGGCATATCAGTCAGAAAAACTCGGAGAAAAGCGATTTTGTTCATTTTTATCGACATCGTAAATTGGGTTGTCGCCAAGAACTTGAAACAGAAAGAGCGATGCACATCGCGTACTCTGAGAAAAAGAAACACGGTGGGCCTGTCGCGTTGCTATTTATCAAGATCTTAAGTTAATGCCGCCATTGCTGAAGGACGAAAGAAAAGGTGTTTACTACATAAAGCGAATATATGGACTTAGTTACATGTTGAAAAAACAAGCAATAAACAGCAGCAGCAAAACATATTAATGGTCTCGTATGATCTGGCCCCTTATGCTGTGGTTATGCGCACCGATTTCCTCGTTCTAGGTGTTGTCTGACGTCGCCTCGTCCAAGAAAATTAGACGGAATGTGCATGCTCATTTTTTCCGATTTCCTCGGATAGAGTTTTTGTCTGGCATGCAAAAGACGCCCGCCAGAACCTCGGACGAAGAAATCGGAGTCCTCGTTCTAGAAGCTCGGACAACACCTCGGACAAGGAAATCGATGCGCGTAGCCAAGACATTATGCGCCGTTAAGGCTCCTTGCGTAGTTACGTTACGTGTAAGGGCAGCCATAAAAAGCACTCAGCGAGTTTAGACCTCCGCCGAGGAGTGGACTGCGTACGTATATACGATTTATTTCGCAGTCGTAAAACTTGATTAGCCTTTAAACTTACCCGCACCCGAACAGCGTTGAGCTGCGCCGAGACTTTCACGTTTTTATTCCTTTTGACTGTATACGACCGTCCGTGTGCCATCAGTCACTTTACTGCTGTCCGTCACGGGATCATCACCACCACGTCTGCGCATCGGCATCATAATGTCCAATTCGTCAGTTTAACTATGGTAATTGAATAGCGAACACTGCCCGTTGGTTTTCTGGCAGCTATCCGTTATATTAAACCCACAAACCCACACCAGTCTATGTCGTTTCCCTTATTAGGCAGCACTGCTTTATATTGGGAGGCCGCGTTGTGCATTGCGTTTCCTTTTTCGTACGTTCGTCCTTCTGCTTTTGCCACATTGTACCGCACGTAAACCTAGCCCTATTATATAAAAATATGTTTGTATAAAAATGGTGTTTTAGTTTTTTTCTCTCAATTTTTAACGTTTTAGGCGTATGTTTTATAGAGACGTTGAACGGTATAGCACATGAAAATGTCAATCATTTAAAATAATTATGTGCAAAACAATTTACAGAAATAATTTGAATATAATCATAAAATTATAGATAATATTCACATAATAACAGATTTTGTATTTAGATTTGGCTTACTTATTGATAAGTGACTATGAAATGCTGCTATCTTGGATCAGCCAGTACTGAAGTAGAAATGGCTAGGTTATTTTACTTAATGTTTACAAAGTTTTGTTTATATTTTTCATAAAAACTAATGTACAACGTTATTTCCTATCGTTTCTTGCATTTAATGGTTTCCACCACAATGTGTCGCATGTTAGCTGTACCACAGGCTCCACAGCGCTGTAACAAGCAACTAGCATCGTATCTTGGCCACTCTTCAGGGTGTCACAGTCACTGAACGGTTCTTCAGTGCTGTCGCGTAAGCGAGCGTAACACTCGCTGAGTTCTTGTCCTTTCTCGGCGTATGGTCTGCACACCGTCAGTGAATCAAATTACCGCCGTGCCCAGAGCCGTGCCGACTGTCTGTCGGTCTGCCTGTGCGGAGCGAGTTCCGGCTTCCGGCGAGTGATATTTTTGTCACGTCCGCTGACCGCTGCGTGTCGCTAGTGGCGCTGAGGAGTCAACGCGTCATTGTCAAACTGCAGTAATACACGTTCGCTGGGTTCATCATTCGTCCCGTCAGTACAGACACGCCGTTCGCCAGTCCAAGACCGGTGCAGCTGGTTACTACTGGCCTCGCCAACTTCGTTGCACCCGGCGTTCGCTCGACGCAGCATCGGCAACAACTCTGCATGATTTCGTGAAGCAAATGGTGAAGAAAGTCATGTTTTAGGGTCCGCTTGTCTTTGTAGTAGAAAAAATCCTTCTCTCAGCCGGATTAAAAAAAAATTATGAAACATTTTGATGAAATTATTTATGTATCTTGTTGTTGTAGCTCTGCTATTGCTGTACGACGTCACAAACAAAGCCAGCTTTGACAACATCAGCGTAAGTTCAACTGCGGACTGTTTCTTTTCACAAAGTGACAAAAAATTTTTAACTGTTTGTGAATTTCGGAGATTTGTGCAGTTTTATTTCTGCGACGTTTAAAATACCCAAAGGCAAAAACCAATAAAGTCATTAACAACATTGCTAATAAGCCGGTTTTGTCTTCTCCAGAAAAAAGTAATAAAACAAATTTGTGACACAATAAATCAATATAAAAACAAAAACAAAAAAAAACAGCATTAATGTTAGTCAGTTTTTAAACGTATTGCAGTAGTGTAGTTAGTGATATATTTGGATGACATGCTAACAGATATTGTAGTGTTGCGCAAATACTGAATTTAAAAATTAAACTGCTATCTGTAAAACTTTAGATAAATGAATATTAGGCACTTGCGCAGAAAGCTCTTTACGATGCCTTTTCCTGGTTTGTCCTATTTTGTCAAAAATGTTACAAATTAGTAATATAATAGCTTTATAGGTTTGAAGTGCACCATTTTACATCCGGGTATTTCCAAGAAGGGATAGACTTAGGCCTTACCGCATTTTTCAAACTATGTGTTTCATTGATTAGATGAGTAAAAAGTAGCCAAATCAAGAACAAGTAGCATATTATTACTTAAAAAGCTACGCGATAGTTGTGTGCCGCGTGTGCGATATAGGCGTGGCTTGCAGAAATTAATGAGTACGCACAGGACGACGTCGTTATTATGCTGATTGGCAACAAAGCGGATCTAACGGCCGAGAGAACAGTGAAAACAGAAGACGGTGTGCAGGTGGCAAAAGTAAGTAACGACATCAGCCAGAACGAACTGTTTTATTAAAGGCGAAACTGGGTCATGAGGTAAAATGAATGGATAGCACAAAATGTGTGTGTAATACAGGATGGATGAAAAGTCAACCACAGTCAATGACGTAGGCCTACTGCTTGAAATTTTTTGGTGAAACTATGATTTCACTAAGAAGTTACCACTGCTGTCGATTCGCAGCAGTTTTGGGACGATAACAATAATTGCAACCGTTTTGAATCATTGGTTTTCGGGTTGGTGTTGCCACATTGGTCACGACAGGCAAACAAAAAAAGATTAAAAGTGTTATGGGACGACACAAGACCTGAAGTGCTCAAGGCGAAAAATGGAGACCGATAACCAAAACAGAGGTGAAGTTCTTAGGGTGGCGGAGCGAACCCCATCTATATTAGTTGTCGGGTCTGGAGGATCATTCTCTTGGAGGATTTCGGTGAAGTGCTGATCTCTCGAAACATTACCACTATTTTTAACACTCACTCACTCAGATCAACCTGTTTTGGCACTATACAATGTATAACAAGGATGACTAAAGTTCAGCAGTATGCTCATCAGTGTATTCTCGAATCTTGGTAGGAATTAGCTCGCTAGAGAAACCGCCAAGACATGTTCGACATAGTCGGTCTTGCGATTTTGATCTTAATCGCGAAAATCTCTGCGAGAGTGCCGAAAAGGATAGACCTAATGTAAACACGAAAGCTCGTTATACTCTGCGGTACCGCAGGCCCTCAGCTGCCTGTATTCTGGATGTGTTTATTCCAGGATTACGGCGTATCTTTCATGGAGACCAGCGCCAAGACAGCACAAAACGTCGAAAATGCTTTCATGTCCGTTGCCAGGTAGGCTGTATAAACACGTCGAACGCGCGGAAGTAGAACACAGAAAGTACTGTAGTCGACTGTAAGCTGCATGCCAGGCGTTTAGTGGACAGCGCGCTGAAAACGTTTGATGCCAGATATCATGCAACAAGTATGATTATCGTAATATGTGCTATGTTGATTCTAAAGTTGGTCAAGTTTTATTTATTTTTGGCGGGGTTTTATTGAAAATGCATGGCGCCGACGGTAGCAAAAAAAGGGCTTACAGAATCACCACCAAAGTCTCCTCGAAAAAAAAACTTATCGATATTTGTTAGCAAATTTTGAGTAATTTACTAAACAGACGGAGGACATATAACGGACGGACAGACCCGAAAAGATAACGGGTTACAGCAGTAGAGGTATAGTGTACTGAATATCGTACTGATAACTGATATGTTGCGGATTTAACAAGATCCGGTAGTAGCAGCAACGTGCGTGTACTCAAAGAAACTCCGCCTTCTACTCTCAGCAGGACGACAATAATATTGTTTGGCAGCTTAGGCTGTTTTTTGCATGTAGCATAAAAATGTTTACCATTGTTGCAAAACTTAGCAAAATTACACACATTTTAAAGATAGACGTGCAAAACAAAATATTTTTGCGGCATTTATATTTCTTGTGGGATCGGCTTAACTTGCGTGGGCTTCTGCATTGTGGCTCGCGTTAAAGAAAAAAACAATAATTATGTAAATGCAAGATTTTGTTTAAAAAACGGCATCGCGGTTCCAGCTGGATAAACGGATATAAACTCGGCCAAATATCTGACCATCTTTGCTTTGGGGCGGCTGTGGTTCTTGCTATCGTGGTGGTGTAGAGATTTGAAGCTGGAGAAAAGTCGCCGTCGCCCAGACATTGTGGACATCTCGTCGCAGAACTCACATCAACAGATGACGTCATCACGTTTCGCCTACTGCTGCAGCTGACAGCCAACCATAAACGCCCTCCCGCGCGCGATGACGTCACTCGTTGCCAGTGGCAACCGCGTCTCGCGCACCTGTCTGTTGTCATGGAAACCACTGCAGCTATTTGTGAACGGCAAGCCAAACGTAGAGTAGCCATGCTCTGTTCTTCCAGAAAACCCATCGAAATCCGTTTATAGCTCTGGTGGTGATTTGTTGGACAGACAAACAAACAAAAAGATAAATCCAAAAAAAACAAAAAGTGCAAACTGAAGTTGCCGGTGCAGCAAATTTCTATCAAGCAAAAAGCTTTCAAGGATTCCTGGTTGCATTTGAAACGCAATTGGAGCCAAATTTTCTTTCAAATTATTTTGTAATGCGATGTAGAGTTCAGGAGTTTTCAGGACCACCGTCCGTTTTTGACGAAACCATTAGACCTATTACGCTGTGTCTCAAAAACATCCGGAACATTTTCGATTGTAACTTGAACACAGATTATAAACTTTTAATAATTTTTAATATGAATAGGTCCGAGACAACTTGTTATTAAATAAGTATTTAATTTCCCACCTTACCCAAAGTTTGTTTGTGCACTACCTGAAGAAAACAGAACCAACGAAATATTGCTTTTTTACCCAATGCAGTATTATTGCTTAATCTAAATAACGCACAGAAACATATTTTGTTAATTTTGTTGACACTTTGGCTGGCATTTTATTTAATTGTTTCGTTTTTTAATTGCCTACAGCAAAATTGCTTGAAATATGGACTCATTGTGCAAACACAGGCATGGAAACGTTTTCTACATTCATTGGCAGCAGTAGCCTATCGATAATGTTCTGCTTCAGACTAATCCTGACTTTACCAGTCGCTTTTTAAATTCATAAACATTCCTGAACGTCACTTGATAGACACGCTGCTTTATGACTGTCAAACCTTGTAATCGACTAACTGTTGGGGGCCATAGATCTGGATAGATAGAATTTATTTAATTTTTTTTCATTTATTTCAACACACGATTTGCTCAGTCGGTTTTCCCCAGGTAGTGCAAGAGCAGAAGTTGGGTGAGGTAGGAACTTAAACAATTATTTCATAGCCAGTAACATCAGCAATATTTGGACCAAAAATTATTAAAATCGGTTAATGTTTCTTTAAGTTATGATCGACAATATCGGGGATGATTTTATTCACGTTTTTGCATATTTCAACCAATATTTCGCTTGGTCTGCATTCCCTTGGTAGTGCAGAAGCAAACATTGGGTGAAGTGGAAAGCTAAACGGTCATTTCATGGCAAGTTGTGTCTGAAATATTGACATTAGAAATTATTAGAATCTGATAACATTTCTTAAAGTTACAATCGAAAATGTCAGGGATGTTTTTGAGACACAGTGTAATTTTTACAATTAAAGAAAAAATTATCAAAACACACATATATAGATGGGCCGAAAAAATCGCAGTAGTAGTATTAGTCAGGAAAGGCCGTAGCAAAACGTCGTTCAAAAATCCCGATAAATGTGGTAGCTACTGTTTACATTGTGCAATTTCTGATCCACCTCCGCATGTTGTACTTAGGACAGTGTTGTTTTGTGGCAATAATATTATGTAGCCTACAAAATACTCCAAACTAGTTACAAACACATTTTGATAACGTTAAGGAAGATTGTGTGTGTGACAATTTTAGCAGCATGCTATTGCTATTAGTAGGTATAAAGCAAACTGATGTTTTTCGCACAGTGTCTTAGCGAATTAAAGAAAAGGTACATTTTTGGCAGTATAAAACGCAAAAAAAAACAACCTGCGGTACACGACGCTAATTCTTTCTACTAACTAAAAAATTGTACCTGTTCGTCTTTGCCCTGGTTTTCCCAACTGTCGTAATAGGCTGACACTTTTGAGACATTTGGAATTGTAGGCCTACCCTGCTGTTGTACGTGAAACTGTTTCGACAAACTTTTGCGTGTTTTGTAGTCACCATGTATTTCATTCGTAATCATATCATTGCTGCTCGCAGGCGTGCGCAGAGAATATTGTTATGTTTTAACGCCATTAAAAAATTTCCTCAAAAACAAACTACGGCCATGTACTCTTTAAAACCATGGGCGCCAGTAGAAAGTTTTTTCAAGGGGCGGAAGCAAAGTGATCGAGACCCCACGGGTGCCGAAAACGGGACGCCGCAGACGTTAAATAAGGGGTGAGAAATGGGAAAAAGGTAGGACAGTAGGGAGTCTGGGGAGCGTCGTGAGATCCTACAGCTGACAAAAAAATTAAGCTAATGCTCACGAAACGCGCGAAAGTCTGTAGCAGTTCCTGTTCGCAAATAGTCTTAGTCTGTATCCAGCCATTTCATCGCAATTCACTCTTGAAGTGTGCGCCGCAGCCGGAGATCGCAAAAATCAATTAAACCTTTTTATTTTGGGAGTTCAGGGTCTTTCAAAGTCATCGATGTCGATACGACTAAAAAGCTCGTCACCATAGGTGATAGGTAGCATGCCCATGCCTATCTGCAACCGTTTTCACGAAAATCTGGCCAACAACTGTAAAATAACGACTTTTACAAGGGTAGGGGCCTATATTGCTCTTTGATGCCCTCGAGCGCATGTTTCCTTGAATGTAGAAAATCGATGGTTGGACCATCGAAATCTACGTTCAATGCTGAAAACTTCACTTGCAGCTTGTTTTGGTCTATCTCTATTGATTTCGACGCAATTCGCTTTTGAAATGTGTTTTGCAAAATCGCCAACAAAATCCATAAAACCTCTATTTTGGTGGGTCATTTAATTATTGTTTTCGGGGTCAATCGAAAGCCAGTATACGATTTTTTGTTAGTGCTTAATAGTAACCTAAGCCCTATTTTGCACCGTTTTAGAGATATAGCGACTTATTGGCTAAAAATAACAGATTTTCCCTACCCCTCTCTCACTTAGTGCTCACGCTCGGGCTGAGATCTTTCGATTTTATGGAAAAGCTTTACGGATCCTGAAACTAGAGTCTTCCAGGCAGCCGACAGTAATAATAATTTATATTTTGTGGTGATCTTAGCTTGCACCGTTTTTGGCTGATCCATTCGTGTGACAGACAGACGGACGGACAGACAGAATTGCGATGGCTAAGACGCGCTACAACCGTACCTGCTATTGCACGTAAAAACGAAACTTAATTTGGAACATTTTAAACGTCGCAAAACCCATTTGCTGGAATGATAACATAACGGGTAAACGGGTAAGACGAGAAAAAATGATTTTTTTCTAGTCTTTTCACAGATAGCGGTCAAGTCATTTATCCTGGCTACCTTCGCTATACGTTATTTATAAGATGTGAGTGGTGGCAAAAATCAGATTCAGTCAGCGTTTTTACCGTCGTAACATATTCGTGGTAATTTGTTCGGCTGAGGCATGTCGGGTTTAACTGTTTTGTCTTTTTCATTGCCCTTCTGCGGGCGATCATGTCTAATAGGTGGTGTGTAACACAACAATTAAGTTAATATTTCTGCCGTTACATTATTTTGTTTCAGTTATTAAAGTTTTACGGGTGGCGTATCGTCAAATGTGTCATTTTAACCTCTAAATAAATTGTTTTTGGGGAAGGCAAACTGCGTCCGCGTACACCGAAATGGGACGAAAAATCAGAGGCGTCCACTGTGAAATTTTGCGCACGCCTTTGCTGCTGCTGTGTGTCCCCGACTTGATATTAAAATGGCGAGCAGTCCTCGTCCTATCGCTGGTAATTTGATTTCGAAGCGTTGTTCAATAACAAACAGCGCCGTTGTGGGTTATAAGTTAGAAAGAGGCAAGAAGTTGCAATTCTTCTACAGACAGCTGCAAATTGCCGACAGAGAAGATGATGGGTGCTCAAAAATAAATTTTGGCCTCAAATTCTTTCAAAATAACAAATTTTCATTTTTCATCCTTTTCCAAATTTTTATGGAAATAATTTGTTTTTCGAGAAAAATATTCTTCGACAGGCGAAAATATAGGGACGGGGCAATTACTCCCTGTTCCCCCACCACGACACCACTGAATATAATGAGCTTGTCACACTTTCATATGCTCTATTGTTCGCATTTTTTGGCCCTTTTGTGTACATTCTCAACCGATTAATTATTAAACTTTATTTGCCAAGCCGTGGTTACTGTCAGCTGCTCACTTTGGCATAAGTAATATTTCAACACAAATCACAGGAAAATTAGCGTATATTTTAACAAACGCATTAAAACGCACGAACGTATATGTGTTAAACACAGAAACATTTTGTGCACGCATTGCTGTGTCGAATTAGAGTTTGTTTTTTTGCGTTTTCAACGGCGGCAAAAAACAATAGTCTGTAATATTAAGGCAATCGATCAAAAATCAAGTACAACTGGTCAGCAGAATTATTAACGGAAAGAATTTCAATACAGATGTAGGCTAAGTAATAGACAAAACAACTTCATCGCTAATGAGCGCCATAACCAAATTATTCCCGCGTGGGGGCCTATAGTTCAAGCGCATCGTTATCCCGAGACACGGCTCCACCCCGGGTCTCCCACATTTCATTTATTTATTAGACTTATTAGTGAAAAATCTCCTCTGAAAACTGTAGTCTACAAATGGCCTCAAAACATCTGTCCGAGCCTAATTCGGGATTAGCTAATTTTTTAGGGTAGTGCTTTTATTGGTGCACTCACTCGGGATGGTAGAATATGGCATGAAACAAGAAAGACGATAAAAACGTTTCATTAGTAAGATTATTATCATATCGCGTCACCGGTTATACTTTGCTCGATCGCAACGTCAACAAACAGGAACGGTAGCCTGAGAACTTGCTCAGTATAAGGCTTACTCTGCTTACTGCTTCAGTGTCGATTTTTTACGCTTGCATCGATGACTGCCTTACAGACTTACAGAAACTAACCCCTGAAGGCGCGTACAGAGCGACGTAACTGAACGGAACTGACACGGTTTAGATTTTGACGAATCGACAAGTGGGAATCAGGGCGATGTCAGTTCAGTTCAATAACGTCGCTGTGCGCGCGACTTTAATTAGAACCAGGCGATCTGAAAAAAAAACTACAATTATAAAAATTATTTATTGACCCAAACGAATAAAATGCTAAATGCTAAAATGCTACGAAAATGCTAGGCTTATGTACAGAATTCTGATATATCTGCAAAAACTCTGGTCTTGGGAGCTGCGATAAATGCAGTGAATGATGCACGGAATTTACACTTTATACGTAGGACGCATTAAAACATATAATTATGCTTTTTCTTTTGTTCCTGCTCACTTTGGAATAATTTTACAACATGATGCTGTGAATGAAGTCTTCGAGTATCAAACCACTGATTTTGCATGTGTAAATAATTGCGTGAAAAAAACATCGACGACATTGCTTCAGTGTGCATGGCAGCCAATCAGATGCATAGTCGCTACAAAGCACGGACCCAACTTGACCGTCATCGAACCCTTGTGACCTGTAGCGGACGTTTTCCAATCGAATCGTGTGACCGACTACACGTAGGTTGCTTTCATTTTCTGCAACAACAAGCACATAGCGAAAAGCAATACAAGCACGCGTCCAGTCCTCAGTTTCTTTAGCCCTATTGGTTGTTTTATGTCACGTTTGTTGTTTCACGTTCATGACGATTATTAAAATGTTTAGAACTAAATTTGGAACACATGTCTCATTAGATAAAAGAGAGGGCACAGCTAGAGAGTAGTGGACGATATAAGATAATGATATATCTATGATGTTTAATTAATTAATTATGAAGTCAACATTCAGCTAAAATTAGGAAACTAGTTTTGTTAGGCTTAGCCTACAGTTCTACATTCTATGATGCCAGGGCAGGGGACGGGAGTTTGGTTTACTGGTAACTCACTGATCTCGATCAACTAATTTACTCTTAAATGGGTAACAGTGGCAAACGAATAAACTATTTTGGTATCATGTGGCCAGCTACTTGGGTCAGCTCATTGAGCTCAGACTGGCCAGCCCTCACTGTGGGTACTGGTAGACGCAATAAATGGGGGTGGGGCGAACGCGAAAGTCGGGTCGTAGGTCGTAGCACACCGCGCAACATAAGCAAAGAAGTAAGAAAGTAATTTACAGATAATCTTTTCTAAAATTACAGCCTATATAGTCTCTTACCGTATCTTTTCGGTGTCGTACAAGTCGCGTAAGTGGATTCTTCCGCCACACGGACGCAGCGCCCGCCGACGCACTATTTTCTGCGGCCAGTCCAAAGCGAGTCGTCGGCGTCCAACCGACTGTGGATGAATCTGCACCGTTGTTGAGGAGCGGAGCGGCCGTCGAGAAACTGTCTGACCGCCTGCAGGAGGAACCGCCGTCAGTTACCAGTCCGGAAACATCCGGCACCGGTCCAGCCGGACTGTCTGTAGTGTGCACGAGTCCCACTATGGGCTCGCACTCGCTCCGCGGTGAAACAGCTTCCGCGAAGGAATCGGCGATGGACGGCGTGAAAAAAGTGCCGACAACGTCACCGTTGACGTCGTTCTTCATAACGATGATGACGTCATCAAGCACCTGGTCGCTCGAGTTCGTCTCTGAAGGCAATGCTGCAGGACTAACGCTCTGTTCGTCTTCCGGATACTGATCCGATAAACTGCTATCGCTATCATCCACTAAAGTCCTTCTCGTTTCCAGTCTATTCACCACCACGTCTTCCGTTGCTGGAACGCTAGTCCGTCCACATTCGGCGGCTGTCACGCTCAGCGGAGTTTCGTCTATCTCGATGACAGTTTCGTTTGTACTCGCCACGTGATCGGTCGTCGGCGGCGACGGCGGCAGCGGCATATGCGGCATAGGTGCGTCGGCGAGTGTCTGGAATTCGACGGCGTTAGATGACAAAGTGATGACCGGTGGTGAACACTCAGCGTTTTCGGAGTCGATCGTGATAGTGAGCTGCTGCTCGCCGTCCGACGACGAAGAAGAACTGGAAGAAGAACTGTCTTCGGCCAGTTCGACGATGGGTGAGACCGAGTGATGTGGCGCTGGGTCCGTTGCCTGCCTCTGTAAATCGACCATGTCCAGTGGGCGGTCATTGGACGCCAGTGGCGCACTGACGAGCGACACACAGGGCACAACCAGTGACCGACATGACTCGACTGCCGTCGACCGTGAAGAAGCAGCGTTCTCTTCGACCTCGTGGTCTCCACGCAGCGGGCGTGGAGAGGTGCCCGTGGACCCGGGGGTGGAGGGCTGGATGGCGGACGGGCTGCTGGGTGGTCGGACGGTCCAGGCACTTGTCGGGAAGGCTGCGGTCAGCGGGCCGCCGGCGGCACGGTTCGCAGCGAACGCCATGCTGCCGGCTCGCATGGACATCGTGAAGCCGAGAGACAGAGAAGCGATTGAAGACAGGCCGGACGACGTGTCCATCTTGTGGAAGAACGCTGAAAACACACAACGAACAGACGTACAGTTATTGAAAATAATTACAACTTTACTACATCAGTGCTACTTGTTAAAACCGCCGTACTTAGTTACCTTGGAAACATGTCGCCACTCGGCGGCGACATCGTTTCCTGTTAGTCTTATAAAACCCACTCGCTAATCGCTATCGCTTGCAGCCCCATAGCAAGCTTCCCCTCTCAGCAGCGGTCAAAACGTCGTGACAAGGAGTAGGGAGCAATTGCCCCACTTTTCCCCACAAAAATAGCCTGTCTTGTTGATGGTTAATTTTCTCCCCAAAATAACAAATTTGCGGCTACAGATACCCCCATTTTGGTTAAATTTAGTGCCCGAATTAAAATTTTCAGCACCCATAATGTCCTTTGTCGGAAATTCGTAGCTGTCTGTCGAAAATGGCAATTTTCTGCCATTTTACTTTCAGCCCACGACGCCCGCTGATGTCTGCGCTGCCCCTACGAAGCAGTTTTTGTGATTCAGCACTGCATTACGGCAAGTCTGACTAACGCGTTTGTGATGTAGGCCTATGCCTATCACGTTTAAGTGTGTATTTGTGTATTCAAGCTACATAAGACTAAAGTGACTTACGTGATCGTTTCGGCTTGCAGTGTGCTATTTCATCGTCGCTGATGCCGTGCCTCTGACACAAGTGCCGCAAACTTTGAAGCTCTTTCTGCAGCACGATCAACGTTAGCTATGATAAAACGTCGTGTTAGTCAAGTTACAGTTAGCAGGCAGTTAACTCGCAATATTCTTTCAGAGCAAAGGTTGTCGTCGTTTTGTGCCGACATCTGGTGAATCGTAAAGTGAGGTGTCTAGCTCACACTTGCACAGAGAAAGAAAGGAGAAAAAGCGACTGGATCTTGGCATTATCTGGGGCAGGACATATAGACACTCCAGCTGGTGGTAGGACCTAAACTGCTATTGCGATCCAAGGTTAAATCTTCGTATCTTCGGAATATTTCCTCAGTTAGCAAATTATCAGTACTCAAGCTTTCAGTAAAAGGACAGAGTTACCAAAAACAAAATTAGGTTAGTATGGACTGTGAAAGTCACTTCTGGAAAAGATATGATGACGTATGCCTAAATGGAGTGAAACCTGCGATTTCGTCTGCCATTTTCGAGATTCTACATTTTTCAAATTTGCGAATTAATCCGTCATTTTTCCAGATTTAGTTTTGCATTTTACAGACGCGCGAATTAATCCATCATTTTTAAGATCATGTATTTTCCCGCTATTTTCCCGCTTATTCCCGCTTATTTTGTGGTTCGTTATTTTCAAGAAGTCCTGTATTGGCTAAATGAATATCGCAATCTCTAGTCGTCCGGAAGCTGATACGAATAACAAACCTCTTTCCAGGAGACGTCGTCCTCGAGGACTTCGTTCTTTTTTTCTGCTCGTCGACACGCTTTCTTCTGCAAGTGAATGCGGAACTCGTGCTGCTGCTTCGACGTCACCATTATTCCTGCAACATGACATAAGCGAAGAGTATCTCTAACTCAAATTACTAACTTATATCCAATCTCCGGAAGTTGTAGCAAAGTTCCCTTTAAAATTTGCGTGCAACCTGTTTGAATAAATATGTAAGCATAAGTAAGTCAGTCAGCAAGGAATCGAATAAATACGTACGGATGTAAATGAATAAGTTGCTTAAATTAGCTCGCGTTAGGCAGCTAGTTGCAGTTGAACTGTTTTGTTGTTGTCGTAGACTGTTGTGGCCATGTAAAGCATGCAGTGCATGATGGCGTAGGTGTACCGTTGATAACGCGAAGTATTCTCCAGAGCAGAAAGACGATGATGAGTGCTAGGGCTTCTTCACCCTCTGCGCCTGTGATGCCTTCCACGAACACCAGGTCCAGAGCGAATGACGCCGTGATTATTGCACAGTCGAACAACTGACAGCCGACAGCGCAAACAACGTACAACATCACAACCTGCAAAACGTTTGTTTACGCGATACTTTATATTTCCAGTATGCATTAACGAATTGTTTTAACAAAACTTCTCCCAGTAATGCATCTTGAAATGCAGTTGAACTCATTAGCTGGCTTTTAAATGCAGTCAAAGTCGCGGCATGACTGAACATGCAAAAGCACCACCGTCCGTTCGCATAAGCGGCGAAGCTAATACAGAGCAGGCAGAACAACGCTGCTACCCCCCTCAGGAACTGTGACTGCAGAGTCTGCACCACCACGACTTTGAACTGAAATTATAGAAATTTATTCAGCATCGGCATCATAGGTTCTTGTTAATTGATCTGCATGTCTATAACATAGACTAGGCCTAACGTTCACATAGAGCAGGCTGTAATTTACTACAGAGTTTTACAGAACTGCATACAAGTAATTTGAGCAAAGCTCATGAAACGCGCGACAGCCTATAGCAATTTCCGTTCGCAGGTTGTCCTGGTCTATCTCCATCCATTTCGTTGCAGTTCACTGTTGAAGTGTGTGCTGCAACCAAAAATTGCAGAAAAATCACTAAAACCCTCTATTTTGGGGGTTCAAGGTCGTTCAAGGTCATTAATGTTGAATCAGTAAAAGTTTGTCGGCAGTTATTGTTACGGCAAGTAACAAGTCTATGTCTATCTGCAAGCGCTAGACGAGCCAACAGCGGTAAAATAACGACCTTTTATGGGGGTACCCCTCTTTGACGCCCGCGTGCAAAGGCCTCATTAAACCTAGGGGGTCAGGACTTAAACTGTTAAAATCTACGTTTAATGCTAAAAATTCCATTGCCAGGTTGTCTTGATTTATCTCAAGCCACTTCGGCGCAATTTACTATTAAAATGTGTGTTACAGTCCAAAATCGCAAAAAATCACTAAAACCCCCTATTTTAGGGGTTCAAGGTCGTTCAAAGTTGTTGATCTTGATGTCAATCTAAAAGGCGTATGCAACTTCTTATTAGTAGTTAAAAATAATTTAGGCCCTATCTCGCACCGTTTCTGAGATACGGCGACTTATTGGCTCAAAATGACCAATTTTTTGTACCCCTTCTCATTTAGCGCCCTCGATCGGGGTGACCTCTTTCAAATTTTGGGAAAAGCTTTACGGATACTAAAACTAGAGTCTCCGTGGCAGTCCACGGTAAAGATTTCGTGATAATAGCTTGCGTTGTGTTGACACAATACCGGAGTGTAACAGACGGACAGACAGAGTGACAGACCGACGATGTCTAAGACGCGCGAAGCATTATATGCTGTCGCGCGTAAAATTGTTCTTTGCTCTAGTGGTTGGAGCTCTTCCGTCCATTCAGACCTCGCTGTCGCCGGTGGAGTTTATGAGTTACGAATACAATACTCCCCTGCAGACTCCGAACCCAGACTCGCATTCTCAAAATCTGCTAGGGCCTGCTCCAAGAACGGATAGCTGGCGTTACTGGTGGCTCTGTGCGTCCGTGCGGTGCTTCTGCGATATGCGTCAGGCCTTTTGGTGCACTGATGAATTTTCGCAAATCTTCTGTGAGTAGTGCGACTTGCGAAAAATAAGCTGAACAGGGTTAAATGTCAAAATATCAGCGTAATCAAATATGAAAAAATCATAAATTTTGACTTTTTCCGAGACCTATTCTGTTGTACGCAGTGACGAATTATCTGCAGGCGAGCGGCGGCATACAGAGAATGACACTGTGAACGGTAGCAAAACGCAAAACGAACTAGAAGACGCCAGATAGCCGCCAATTTCATGTAAATTTTTCCGCTGTGTTAGCAAGATGGCAGCACCATACTCGGTTTGGCCGCTATCTGACAATGCCGAAAAATCCTTCAACTCTCTCCTGAATCTAGATGCTAATCCGAATCACTACCGAAATCTTACCACTTTCAAGTTCGGCCAAGTCTAGGCCTAACCTTCCCTAAAAATTTTAGCCAAATCTGCAAAAAATAATTTTTGTGCAGTGTAATCATGCTAACAAGACAACAGATAAAAAATAAACGCCGGCAATCACATAGCCCCTACCGTCCTTTGCGAAGGTAATTAAAAAGCTTTTATTGAATTAAGCCCTGTGTGCTAGTGTGTTTAATGCATCGTGATTACCTCCAATTTGCTCTTCAGAAACTTGATACCGAGACCAACCATTTTCAAGATAACCTACGCACAGAATAAAATCAAAGATAAGATCAGTAGCCAAGCAAAAATGTTTTTAAACTACACATTCGCATTTTTCGTAAAGATGAAACACGTTATTTCATGCAGCATTAAGCATGATGTGCACGAACGTTATCGGCTACTGAAATGTGATTCTACAGACTATAACTATTTTTTAAAATTTTAGTTCACCTAAATTCCACTTGGCTGCAAATAAAATATACTGTTGAAATGACAAAAATCGATTATTGGCCTAAAACGAAAACCGAAACCAAAATGCTTACAGAAACAAAAAGCCCAGCTATCGCTAGGAAAAGCCGACCGTATCGCCTATGTTTGAAGCCCAGCATCCGACTTCTAGTCATAGAGAGAAAGCGATTTGTCAGAAGTGACACAGTTTCATGCACGCTATGTTAACAGAACGCTGTCACGAAAGCTAAAATAAACGCTAGTATAACAGACATCGCACTGGTCATTTTGCCAGACGGCATAAATAGCTACAGTTTTATGCACGTGGTCATCTCGCCAAATGATATAAACAGCTACAGAGTAATGTGGGTGTTTACACGATGAAGCAAAAATGAAGCAAACGTCGTGCACGTGTATATTCAATACATTTGTTTAATGTTTGCTTTAGGCTCTATAGGGTGTTTACACGATCGAGCAAACATCGAGCAGCTAGCTCGACGTTCTATGGTAATTAGCATGCTAATTAAAAAGGCGGGCAGGTTGTAATTGAAAGGCCTATATAATACATGATCAGCTGTGGGCTAAGAGCCTAAGCCTAGGCCTACATTTGAGCCAGGGGGCGGGGTTCCAATAGGCCTGCTTGAGCCAGCTCGATGTTTGCTCGAAGTTTGCTCGACGTTTGCTCGACGTTTGCTGCTAAAACGAGCCAGCTAGATGTTTGCTCGACACAGAGCCGGCGAAAAGGCACCCCGGACAGGGGGGTCATGTATGCTCATGGGCCTCATGCTAGGTATGAAAAAATTTCTAGTTTTAACAAAATATATTCAAAATATAAAATAACTAAACGTGTAAAAAGTTTAATCAAAATGGAGAAGTCTATTACTTTTCATTAATTTATAGTAATCTGTGACGTATTGCGGCCTATTAGACTTCATTTTTTGCATAGACAACACAAATTTTATCTGATTTTTTTGCGTTTCCAATTTTTTTAAAAACGGGCAAATTTGCGGCTTTCAGTGAACGTCCAAAAGCCAGCTTCAAGGGGCTTCGCCCCCTTGTCCCTCTAACCAGGGGTTCTGCCCCTGGACCCCGCTGGGGGCTTTGTTCCTAGACCCCTATTATAGGGGCCTCACACTTGTATTTTTTGAGGGGCCTTCAACTCTCTAACGCCGGCACTGGTTTGACGTCTGCTCGCAGTTTGCTCGACGTTTGCTGCTATATGTTATAATGGACGAGCCCGCTCGATGTTTGCTGGATCATGTAAACACCCTATTATCGTGTAAACACTGAACACCCTATAAATAGACCTAAACAAAGAGAATATCGGACGCAGGTTTTGCAAATAATTCTCCCAATAAAAACGCCTTGTTCGGTAAGACACGCTACAGTCTACACAGTTCCTGTTGCAATACTAGCCTTCACGGTCATTCAAGGTGAAGGATTTTCATGTCATTTGAAAGCCAATATGAGATTTCCTATCAATGATCAATAGCAACTTAGGTTTTCTCTCTCACCGTTTAGCCTCATTAGCGCGTACTGATCTTCAAGATCATTTAAGCTAAATGATTTCCATCTAATCTGACACGGCGTATGCCACTTTTTATTAATGATTAATAGTAACCTAGCCGTATCTCTCACTGTTTTTGAAATATGGCTATTAATAGCCGCATGATTGGCTTACCAGAGTGCGTTATGACCCTTCAAGGTCATCCAAGGTCAATGATTTATACGCCATTTAAAAGCCAGTATGCGACTTTCTATTAGTGGTCAATAGTAACCTATGCTCTATCTTGCACCGTTTAGCCACAATACATCCGTGACAGACGAACAGACGACGACTACCATGTCAGCAGCTTGACTTTTTCTAAAGTACGGTCGGCTAAAAAACGAAATTGGGCGTTATAGGCCTACGTTAGAATTAGCCTAAACCGTCTGACTTATTATTATTGTCTCGTGGACATGACTGTTGGCCCTTATCGAGTTTTGTTTGTTAAAGTGATAACAAAAAAAACAAATAATTTTACTCACGCGAAAATAAAATCTATAGCATTTTATTTTAGCACAGTAATAACAACAGCGCTCGATCCCGCGATTTGTTTACCGGTATAATTGTCTACAACTGTGCTTTCTAATGATGTCATATACTACGTTGGTGATACATGAATGACGCCGTGAACGATGTATTCCATTCAAAATTTGACTTCTTACCCTAACAAGGTTGCAGATATTTAGTCTGCAAAAAGCGAAGACCACAGCCTAAGTTCCAATTTTAGCCAACCTACGAGTATAAATGCAGCCACAATATCTCAACGTTACAGACGGACGGACGAAAAACTTGGGGTGGAAATACCGTAAGTTTTCCGTCTAGCCGGTGAATACTATGCCTACATACTACACACTGGACTCGGTATTTGAGAATTTTGTTTACAGTTAGTTTGCAAGCTGCTCAAAATGGCACATAAGCGTAGGTAGATTTAGTGACCTGAATGACGAATACGCCTAGGATGGCAATACTGCCGTAGTGAAGTCCGTGTGCGATGTCTAGCAGTCGTTGCGCGTACTGTGCCCGCTCGTCGGTCAACACCAAGCTCAGATCTTCCAACTCCTCGTCTCTCTGGTGACTGGTTGTCCAAGCGCTAACGACCTAAGTATGTAAGCAAATCAGTAAGTAATCTTTTGTTGCACCGCACAGCGGTCAACCGTTATTGGAATAACAGACAAAAAATCTAAAACGGCAGAATTGCAAGTTAATTCAATATACGTAAAAATAACAAATAAAAAATAAAGAAATGAAGTGGTTTACCAAGACTTCCAAGAGATTGTTTTAGCCATCTGGCACATCGGGGATGCGCATTGAGCCCATCATAGTGGCTTCAGCGCTGAGTGAATAACTCACCCAGAAGGTAAGGTAGGTTTAAGGTAAGGTAAGGAGTGAAAGAGCTACAGCAGATTTGCATACAATCGTTTAATAAGCATCTTCAAATGAGCTTCGCAATACAAACGAACCTCTGTCGTCGTCAGCTCGAAGTCGTCGTAGTACGTCGCTAACTCGACAGGTGTCGCTCTAATTGCGCTGTCGTAGTTAGTTTCAAGGCTTGAAAAGTCGACAAAGGCATCATCATCACCACCACCACCACCAGCAGCAGCAGCAAGGGAAACCCCCGAAGTGACAACGCCGTCGCGCGGAGGTTGAATGCCTCCGACGCTGCGCAGTCGTCGCCGGCGCCAGTGCCTGCGAGGCGCGGTCGTCTCGACGGTGGGGCTGACGGCCGGCGTCGCCCCTACTGGGCCCGGGGAGCTCAATGCCACCGGCTGTGCCCGAGAGTCAACGTGGGGTGGTGGCGTGTCTCGCTGTAGCAACGCCAGCATCATCGGAACGCTGTTGAGCTCGTTGTAGTTGGCGGCCAGTTGATCGGCGTACTCGTCACGTATGAAATCAACCGCCAGACGCAGGTCCGCCGTCGCTTCCTTTTGCTGGTCTGTACATTCACCCACGACAACGACAATAATAACAACAAAGACCGAAGTAATTCGGTAAACATTGAAACCGCTGATCGATGCTACTACCTGTAGAATCATGAGTCACTTTAATGTGCAAGTCGAATTTCGAGCCAAAAAATTTCTCCTTTCCTCGGAGTCAGGGACAAAGACCCCATTTAACCAAGGTGTTATTGGGCTCACGAGTATACCGGCCACATGGCATGGCGTCTAAATTCGTCGAAAGAAATAAGCAGCGTGCACACATGTGACAGACAGACGACAGACAGATAGACCACGCTACGGAAAAATGTGTAGAAATTGACGAGATCGCTTGCGCTGCGAAAGCAATTCCGCTCGAGAAAAATTAATATTACACAGTACATGCAGCAACTACACCGTGTCTCAAAAAACGTGCCATTTGTATTTTTTTGAATAAACCCAACTCTGTGAAACACTGGCCGATTTTGATAATTTTTGCCACGCATCATCATGAAGAAACTTTACCTAAATGACTAAAAGTAATCAGAGACATCAGACCTTCGCCGAAAGTCGTGCTGTTACACCGAGTAAACACTAAATGCAGCTGGTCCGAATAAAAATTCAAATTTGAAAATATTTATTCTAAATTGAACTTAGTCGCGTCGTTCAGGTGCAGCGTCTGTCAAGTTTCCGAAATGTCCTTTAAGTTGTTTATCGAAAACAATTCAGATATCCGCTGCAATTGAAACTACACATTACGACACTAAACTCCAGAATTTTCTGTAATTAAGGCCCCAAAAACGTAAAGAAAAAACAACAGAAAACAGAATGGTCTATAAAAAAGTTACAAAAAGCGGACAACCATTTCAAAGCGTAGCCATAAATTTTTATTGCGACCACTACGATAATAAACACAATGACGTAGCTTAAAAGCCATTTAAAACAACTGTAAATAGATTTAAGCGCTAGTTTCAAGCACATGATTTTAATTTTGCTTTTAAATCCTAGTTTTTAGCCAAACAATCGCAAACATTGTAATGCACCGCCGGGGGCGCTGAAAATGACGGACATGAAAATGACGGACCATCAAAATGTTCGGGCATGAAATTGACGGACACAAAATTAACGGACATGAAAGTGCAAGACACATTTCAAGTGGCTGAATATATAGACTTATATTATTTTAGTAGACTTCGGTCTATCGTTGCTCACCTGTAGCTAATTTTAGGTTGATGTTTCGTAATATCTTATGCAATTCAACATATTATACATATGCATAGGCTATTATACAACTTACTTTGCTGTTGTGACTTGACACGCTGAAATGTAATGTAATCTATTTTTAAACGATATATATTTTGTCTTCCAATTTCATGTCCGTCAAATTCATGTCCGGCATTTTCAGTCAACCCGCACCGCCGTTTTTGTCGTACACGGTGCATTATAAATTACAATGATAATGATGATGATAATGAGATGATGATCAAGATGACTGACATCTGATGGCGTGAAGGTCGAGCAAGATCTCAGCGACGACAATTCCAGCGTCGATCAACACGAGGACGCACATGGCGATCTGGAACGCACTGGACTCCAGCAACTTCACTGACCTCGCCCGGCATCTGTGTGACGTACACCAACAGCGACATAAATTGAGATCTCGAATTACCTCACAAGTTTTTATAATGATCAGTATCAATTATTCTCCAATTCTGTGCAGACCAATGCACGGTCGACCGTCAGCCACGAACGTCTGCACCAGGGTTGAAACAGCACGATGGTGGGCTTTATTGTTTTTGGGTTTCACCGAGTTTGCGATATTGAAGTTTTCTAAAGCGGCCCAGCACAAACCTTACTAAAAAGTTTTCGGTTGATTCAGCTGAATTTTCACTTACTATCCGAAAACATAGAAAATGCAAAAATTTGCAAATTTATAAATTTCGATGTTTCAAAATCTTAACCGTACAAATATTTCATTATTAAACCCACCGGGCATCTGCCCGTGTGTCTGAACTATGGTTTATAAATACTATACAGAACACCTCGGAGCGAGTGAGTGAGTAGGGTTTAACGTCTCGCCCGACAACGTATAAGTCATTTCGGGGACAACTCGAATCAAACTGTTGAACTTACGGTTTGGTTTGTGCAAGGAATGACAAGATCGCCGTTGCTGGAATAGACCTAAACGAAATAGGCACGCGAACAACGTGCTTGACCCGATCAAATATGTTATAGGTCTGTATACTCGCACATTGCTGACCTGAGTCAACACGATGTCGCACTGATGCTATAACTGCTCCTCTGCTCGTGTGTCTTGATGGCTTATTGGTACAATGCACGCAGTCTCGGCAGTTATTATCGGCTGGGTCTGCAGCTAAAGTTCAATCTCCAGGTAGAGATTATTAACGTGCACGGTATGAGATTAATTTCTGGCAGGCTTCGACAGTGTCCTCTATATTCTGTGACCGTTAGCGCCTCTGAAGCTACGGTATTATGGCACTTTAGAAATGCGTATATTTTATTTTAGTCTTCTCACATTCTGGTAATTTTAATAGCTGGGGGAATCTAATGTTAGTTCTTAATATGATTTTGGGAGTTCTCTCATTGTACTATTTCTCGTCACCTACGCTGAATCTCAGCGACTATTCATCGCTGAACATTATCAATTCTCGCAATAATGAGCCAACACAGTAGAAATGCGGAATTGGGCAAGACAGCGCATGCATGACATTGTATTCGACGAAGTTCTATGCGTAATTGGTTCTCTGTTCGCTAACTTGGCCGCCATCTTCGCCACTGCTGTACCACACACGCTCTATTAACGCACAGTAGGCATATTCTTGGAAGTTCATCGAAGCATGATACTCGATGTTGAAGCTAGATTGAAGCTTAACGTGCGTGGAACAGCCAGCTGCATGATAACTCGTCCTATTGAACTCAGCAGATATCGCAAGCTGCGTAGAATGGGCGGAAACAAATATTTGATTTGGCATTAAAATGCTTTAAGATGTGATTCAACGTGACTAATAATGACTCAACCCACCAATCTAGTTGGTCGGTTTTATACTGAGCTTGAGTCAAATCTGGTTTGATCGTACAAGGCATACCATTTTATGCATGTTATACCGGAATTCGCCAGATATTGCAGAAATCCGGCCTGAGATCATATGGTTCGGAATCCACTGCACTCCGCTTCTGATTCGCTGATTTTTATGACTTTAGAACTACCAACAAAAGGCATTAAGCATAACTATTTAGTGCAAAGTTTAATATTTTTTAAACCTTTATCAGCAGGCGATGTATTACCGTTATGCACTTCGAGTCGATTGTAACGCACTGTAAGCCTACTGCGCTGCAAGTTGTCTTTCCGCCTGTTACAATGCTGACCGTTGCCTATTGATTGGGTTACATAAAATGGGATTACACAAATAACTGAAATCTTCGATCTTTGGAGCCCGAACATTGTATCAGTGACTTAATCTTAAAACGTCTCCAAATTTCGGGTAAATACATAGCTTTCAAGTTAATTCTGTTGCTAATTTGTCACCATGCAGCACGACTTGTAGCACAAAATAAACGTGTCGCTTCGTGCATGGCACGTCAAAGTGTTGTGTACTTCATCGGTTGTACAACTTGTTGTACAGAACGTTGTACGACAAAACAACGACAAATCGAACTAATTAGAATTTTGGCTTTAGCAGAACAGACGATCCAAGATCTAAGAAATTAAGAAATTCTATACAGTAGGTGTGTTGAGAATGACAAAAAACGGATTCGCCAAAATGTCGCTGATATTTCGTTTGCCATACATGTATATTGACCACGGCAGAAGCACAATTGCTCACCATCTTGATGTTTTTCGACTTCTTGTAGGCCTATAGCGTGCTCGCGACTGCCTATCTACAGCTTTGCGTGTGATTTTTAACATCATCTGAATCAATATCACTATTTGTAGCACCACTGCAGGTACTTCATTCACCTGGGTAATCACGGAATGTGTTGCGGTGTCATTAGCTCATGACAAATTGATGTTCTTTCCGACGTCGCTGGTAACAAGACTGACTTATGCAAACATCGCAGCCTGTGGCAAGTATTCAAATGTTCGCTTTGACATCGAAGACAGGTCGCGGTCGACAGCGCTTGAAACAACCTTCGACTTTGAGTAATTTTAACTTCAATTAATTTATAAACCATTTTAATGCACTGTAGCGTCGTTGTGAAAAGTTACTTGTTAACGATGTGTGAGGCTCTTGCTAAAAATCTGTCTCACTCTCAGACCTACGGAGCGTCACCTACCATATGATAACCCAGTGTTACTTGCCACCTGACACAAGTAAACGTGCCCCGTCTTAACCCTAGCAAGGCAGACCCGGCATTCGATTTACCAATCCTAGAGGGATAGAAGACTGAGTTGACCCAGTGGTTGCATGGTTGTAGACCGAGATGTTTATCTACTCGGCCCGGCGCAAAGCAGCTTGGCTCAGACTTGGCATTAACCCATACACCAAGCCGCCACTCTGGCAAACATACAGAAAAATGTTCAGGTGATGATTAGGCAAACTGTCACAAACAGCGACGGATATGTACATTGCGAAGAAGCGATCACCACAGGTTGGCCTATAGTGATGCTTTAAAAACGTGAAAAAACATTTTTGTCTGCAGAAAGTATAAAATCACCTGAGTGTCCGTGCGTCCGTGCGTTCGTGCGTCCAACATTTCTTAAGCTATCTTCCTTCCACATTCCCTTTCCCTTC
>Ga0056128_1001392_pt1 | contig 26810 bp, 12 predicted proteins | sample WorMetLIZISLAND2_FD_71113 | JGI IMG/M metagenome (GOLD analysis project Ga0056128, IMG submission 71113) | Marine gutless worms symbiont microbial communities from Max Planck institute for Marine Microbiology, Germany - Olavius geniculatus... ... | reverse complement strand
GGTGGAGGCAAATGCCTCCTGGAAAAAAATTGGGGGGACAGGGGCGGCGGCGGGGGGTCCAGGGGTCCGGACTCCCCAGCCTCCAGCAGAACGACCCATGAGATTCGCGCAAATCGGAGATTTTCGTTGGAGGAGTGAAGGGGGTAGTGGAGGGGGGGGGGTTAACGGCGATTAATCGACAACTGCTCATTTTGGTCATCCACATTATCTTGCAGTTCGTCATGCTAAGGCAAAGAGATCTTTATTCTGGCTACTACCGGTATATAGAAGTGCACTCTCAGGCCAAGACGAGGACGTCTACTGGCTGAAGAGCACAGTGACCAGTCACTGTCTTCACTGGTCACTGTGCTCTGCAGCGTTTGCAGTCAAGTTACACTGACGAGTCATTATTATCACAGTCAGCGTGAGTGATAAGGACCATATTGCTGCAAAGTTACCCCCCCCCGACAATAGCTAGGCAGTGACATAGACTGCAGTCTACTGTCCGGGGACGGAAAATTGGTCCGAAAAGCTCAGTTTTTTAAAGTTTTTTTTTAAACCTAAAAACCGCAAAAGTCCAATTTTAGGTTTTTAAGGTTTTTTTTTATTTGTTGTGACATTTATTACAATATATCATATTTTAGTTTATACTTTGACTGTAGTTTTTTTAGTTATGACGTCAATCATGTCCAGCCCTAGATACTAACGCATTAGTCTCTCGCTGTACTATACCGGTATAGCCCTACTGACCGGTATACTGACCGTTACCGGGTAAAGTGTCGGTTGGTTACAGACGTAGGATCGCGCAATCCTGTGGCGGAGGATGATGTTGCTGTGGATATGGCTATTTTAACCAAAGTTTGTTTTTGTGTACTGCAGTGACGTTAAGTCCTCGAGGCCAAAATTTTGTCCTCGGCCATGGTCTTGGCCACGAATATCTGTCTTGGGTTTCGGCCTCGAGTTTGTCCTCAGCCTGTTTTCGAACTATTTATTTTGGCCCCGTGAAAATGTATGTAGGCCTAAATCCTAATAAAGACTCGCTGTATATGATTTTGTGTTACAGGGCAGCCGGCGATTGCTTTGAAAAAATAATTTAGTAATAATTTATAAACAAAATAAACTACCGTTTATCAAACGTCAGTGCGAGTCAACGACAGTAGCGTGGTAACAAGTTTTTAAAAATTAAATAGCATTTTAACTTGAACATTTTTTAATGCTGATCAGTAGGCAATCGGGTTAAAAAGTTTATAACTTCGTCGTTTTTCAACAGAACCACATTTTACTTGGCAGTTTATGTAGAAGTTTTTAGTAAATGAAGACGTAAAATTCAAGTAAAAATTACGAACGGTTGCTGAGAATACAGCGAAAAACTTTAGGGGCTACTTTTTAGACAAACCCTGTAGACGAGCCAATAGCGATAAAATAACCACTGTGCAGGCCTCTTTGAACCTAGCGGGTTGAGACTTAAACTGCTATAATCTACGTTTAATGCTCAAAATTTTGTATGAAGATTGACTTGGTCTATTTGCAGCTATTTCGTCGCAATTTAGTCTTCAAATGTGCACTGCAGCCAGAAATTGCGAAAAAAATCACTAAAAACCCCTATTTTAGGGGTTCAAGGTCGGTCAAAGTCATCGTCGTTGACAATTAAAAAGCCCGTTACAGAGCCTGTTACGATAAGCAGCATGTCTGTACCTATCTGCAACCGTCTACACAACAGACAAGCCAATAGCAGCAAAATAACGTCTTTTTAAGGGGATACCCCTCTTTGACTACCTCGTTCAAAGGCAACCTCTTCACCCAGAGGCACGAAATTTTGTCACAAAAATCTAATGTAGAGTCCTTGTGGCAGCTTGCAGCAAAGATTTTGTAATCCTATCTTGCATTGTTTTGACAGGGCTTAAGGGTGTGACAGACGAACGGACGGACACCTCGACGATGGCTAAGATGCGCGAAGCATTACGTGCTGTTGCACGTAAAAATCCAGCGGATGCTGCTACATTCATTGCATTGCACATCATTGCTTGACATCGACTACGAGTTACTGTGCCGATGATATAGGCATACATGCAGGTGCGATCAATATTTGGCAGTGATTGTAGTGAATTATTACATTCTTACGGCTTTCAGTGTCTTTTCTACTAGTCTAGAAAGTCTAGAAAGCTGCAGCAACACAGCGTTCGTAACACAAGTGCGCATTGTTCGTGAAGTGCTTCAGACTGCGCCAGAATGCACCATTTTGCAAGAAAAAGTCAAAAAATTTTCTGGGGAGGGGGCAGACGCAGACCCCACCCCCGATGGGGAGGGGGACACTCGACCCGGACCCCCCAGCTCTGAAAACCTGGCGCCGCCCCTGTGGGGGGAAGTAAAAAATTGAAAACTGGGAAAAATTTTTTCGATGGCAAATTGGCTAAAAACCGAAATACGCATAACACAAAATGTGACAATTCTGCAATGCTCCAATTCTTTTCTGCTCGCTTCGCTCGCAAATTACTTGTAGCCCCCATTATTACATTTGTGGTACCACCATGCTTTTTGCTTTTATTGCTTAAACTGCACTGAATTTGATCAGTTAATTGTTTGCAACATAAAGTGAAATTGTTTCCACCAGATGCCATATTTAACGATAAAATGCACCAAATTAGATTTCGGCTGGGGCTCCGCTCCCTCAGACCTCCTAGCTAGATTCAAGAGATCCTACTTTCAAAGGAAATAGACATAAATGAAAGAAAAGAAAAGGAAAAGGAAGAAAAGGGCAATGGCGTAGACAAGGGGAGGGAATTTAGCCCCCATCCTCCAGACAAGACATAAGCATACTGTACGTTTAAACCATAGATGTAAACTAGAAATTTGGGGCAAAGCCCAACGTGAGTCCGCCCGGCGCCATAAGTCCGATTGGGGGAAATTAGAGGGGGGAAATTATCCGTCGACTTAGGGTAGGTCAACATAAGCGCTTATAACTTTGTTCGTAGTGGACGGAATTTCACAAATTTTTTTTTGTTCAACGCCGAAAGGATCTTTCTCGTCAACGCCGTTTAGATTTTGAAGGGGGGAGGGCGTCCACTCCATTGACCGGTGGAGACAAATCCCTGCTGGAAAAAAGTAACATTTACTTGCCACTGTCGCTGAGGGGGATGGACGCCCCTGGCGTCACTGGCGTGCACCGTGCAGGAAGCAATCCTCCACTCCTTCTCCAAAAATTGAAACCGTTAGAAAGTTGTCAAAAAATCTTATTTGTCGGACAATTTTTGTTCGAAAATGCAAAATTTGGGACAGAAAGTAGCACAATATGGAAAAATGTAGGGACTAAGTTAAAATTTTGAGCATCTTGTCAGAAATTTGCAGCTGTCCATCGGAATTCTGTCGGAAATTGAGAGCGTCTGTCGATCGAAAATTGCAACTTCGTGCCCCGCCAACCTTTTTAACCCCACGACGCCGGCGCTGGTCCGATGTAGAGTTATAGGGGTCCGGCGTGCGACGAAATGCGTCTGCAGTGTATTTAGAGCGAGCAGTTTCGTCATGTGTCAGCAGCAGCAGCGACGTATTCACCACGTGATACGGACTGTCGCTCTCACAGCTATATGCCTGCCACGTGCCTCCACGATCCAGACCAGTCTCATATAAGCTGGCGATATATATACAGCGACGATATATGGCAGTCAGGCGAACGGACGACATGGGCGCCGATTCCGCGCGGTCGACTGACCTCACGTCGGCCATGCACAAGCGTGGTTTGGAGTGGACGAAGCTCCCACATACGTTTGATTATTGAAGATTCTTGCGTTTCGGCATATTTGGTTCAATTCTGATGCAAGATGCCGTTTTATACATCCAAACTGAAACGAAAAATAGAAATGTTTTGCCGTGCAAAAACAAATAATGCACATGCACTTTCAGCCTCAATAAAATTGTACTAAAATCGTTTGGTGGTCGACCCGACAGCCAAACCATTTTTGGTACGTACGTACATCTTGTCAAGTTGCGCATGAAACATTTGCATTTACTGTAGACTGTAAAGCTTGCAGCAATCCGCCAGACTCCATACCTGGATTTATAGATGGAATGGGGGAAAGGCAGGAAAAACGAGATAGAGAACGAGGGAAATAAAACAAAGAAGGGTATAGAGTAAGAAGGAAAGGTCGCTCCCATAGTGATTTCTAGGAGTGGGCGCCTGGCGGGCGGGCGAGTCGTGAGAAAGCTATAGGAGGGACTTGGGGTCAGTGCGCGTGACAGGATATGAGACTATACAGAGTGGTGCGGCAGAAAAAAGTGGACTCTTAAATTTTTTTGGCCGTTTTCTCAGCAAACGTTTGGAATATTAACATGAAATTTTATAGCTTTATTTATTGAAACCTTTTACGCCTACCGATTTTTCAGCATTAAAAATGTTCAAGCTAAAAATGCTATTTAATTTTCAAAAACTGGCTACACGTTACTGCCGATGACGTCACAGTGACGTTTTGATAAACATTAGTGTATATTGTTTATAAATTATTACTAAATTATCGTTCTGGTAAAGCAATCGCCGGCTGCCCACCGGGATCATCTTCCAGCAGGACGGCGCGACAGCACACAGAGCGCAGCGCAGGGAACGGACTGCGGGCCAATTGTCCAGACTTCACCACAAACGACCGGTGGCCTCCAAATTTGCTTAATATAAGCCCAATTAACATTTAGTAGTCTGGGGTGCAATGTTGAAGGCTTAATTACTGCAAGCCTTAAACAAAGCCGAAAACAATCGCCGAAGTCAAGGAATCGCTTCAGGTTATCTGGGGCAACCTGTAATGGACCGATTGACAAGGCTGTGAAAGATCAAATGAAGCGACTGAATGCTTGTGTTTGAGCTTGGACCTGGCGGTGGACACTTCGAACATTCACAGTGAGAATGATATTTTAGCATCCAATCATTAGTTAGAGCCTAACTGTTTTGTTTCAACGATGTTATTGAATTGGTGTTGTAGCTTGAACATTTTTAATGCTGAAAAATCGGTAAGCGGTCATGTTAAAAAGTTTATAACTTTATCGTTTTTCAACAGAATCACATTTTACTTGGCGGTTGAATGTATAAGGTTTTAGTTAATAAAGCTGTTAAATTTCAAATTAAAATTATGAACGGTTGCTGAGAAAATAGCGAACAACTTTAGGGGTCCACTTTTTTGACACACCCTGTAGTACGTCGCCGGCCACACACGCTGAGGCCAGGGCGCTGAGCGTCTCCAGTGATGCGGTCAGCGAGCGCCAGGATATAAAACATTCCGACTAGCTGCACGCCTGTTTCACACACGCACGCTAGTGACAGAGGCGTAGGCTACACACGCGGACAGCGTTGCAGCAGGCTGCTGTTCTTGGCCTACACAATACTGCTGACCATCGTTTATGTCGTTTACTGGCAGCGACGTCTTACAATTAGGCGCAGTGGCTTCGTGGCCGGGGAAGCTGGCGGCAGTGGATTTTGGATTGTCGGAAAATTGACGAAAAATCTTCTTGAAATGGTTCTGTCAAAAAAAAATTTCGTCCAAAAATGCAAAATTGGACGGGGGATAAAAACCCTTATTTTGAAAAAAATAGGAACGAAATTAAAATTTTGATCACCTTAATCTCTCCGTCGGAAATTTGCAACCGACTGTAGGAATTCCGTCTGAAATTTGTAGGCCTAGTGTTTGTCAAAAAATTGCAGCTTTCTGCTTCGCGATACTTTTTAACCTATGACGCCGTTGATTAGGCGATTATGGTTCAGACTGCACTTGCAGAGGATTCGTTGTACAGCAAATCTACGACAAAAATCCACAACAAGTTGTTCAACAAGGGGACTACAGCAAATTGAGACTTAAATGGTTATTTGTAGACGCCTTTCATAACTGTGATGACTGACGACCAATCTTAGAAATCACCATGGGGCGATCTTTTTCTTCGTGTCCATAGCAAATCGATATACTGGTCGACTATATACAGGTATACCCAATAATAGTCGTGAGCGGAGATCGGTTGCATCCAGTAACGACAATCGCAGCGCGTATTCTGCATGTCTGCAACATCGTCATCATCGTCATCGTCAAAACGATAGAATTTTACGTGACAGGGTTATACGTGCTGCGTGTAGTGCAACGCACTTCAGGGTCGCGCTAGCTTGCAAAGTACGCGGCTGTAAAATATAGATTAGTTAACCAACAAAAAGCCCAGCTGTTGCTAGAGTGGGCCGACCGTACCGCCCATATCCGAAGGCCAGCGTCCGACTTCCGGTTACGGAAAGAAAGCGATTTCCCAAAATGACTACGATATGGTAATTCGGCGCATGTGTGTGACGGCAGGCAGACAGCAATTTTTGCATTCAAAATTGTGGCCAAACTGCTGCAGATAGAGACATAGTTACTATTGACCGCCTATAAAACTCGTCGCTGCCCTATTCAATGATACCATTGCCGACCCCCTTTAACGTAGCCTACCGTTTAGCCACAATACATGCGCTACAGACAGACAGACAGTCAGAGAGACAAACGACACATCGTACCTAGGGCTAGACCTAACGGTCGGCCAAAAATTAAACATTAATACCAGAAAATAGCTGTCTAGAAGAAAGTGATGATGGGTAATCATAGTTTTCGTCGTCTGAAGCAGAAAAGTTGTGGAACCTTGGCCGTTTTCTTGACAAAATATTGCTTCTTGACAGTCTTCAATTGCACGATGTAGTTCAAAACGAACATGAGATTATGAGATTAAACCAATGGAGTCAATGACTTCGGAAAACAATATAGTTATTTATGGCAAAATTAGAACCAGCGAGATAGGACGTGCTGTCTGTCTGTGTCTCCTGTTCCTGAATTAATAATTCTGCAGGAGCCGCAGGTGGAAGTAGGCCTAAACGTGTCGTGTCGTGCAAAACGTACTGGCTGTTTAAAATTTTAATTACGAAACACCTTTCGCGTTGTCACATGGAGCGATGCTGCGAAAAACGCAGGCACGCCGCGTCTCTGCTGTATGTTGAATGTATGTCTGCTGGCCGGTCGGCCGGCTAGTCGGTCGTTCGGTCTGCAGCCGTAGCAGGGCAAGCGATAGGCGCCACACACGCATTGATTGTGCGTCCTGCCGTGCAGCGTGCTGTTCTAGGCCTACGCGGTACACTGTCTACGTCTGCTCACGTCACTGCGACGCAAGCAAGTGCTTGGTCTGCGACTCAGCAACTGACAGCACCGACATGCATCCAACAAGTTGATCAGATGGACAAGAAACACCGGCAGCCGGCTGTCTACGTCATGACGCCGTTATCATCATCATCATCATCAGCAGCAGCAGCAGCAGGAGTGTCGCATCATGTGTTTGTCCGTTCCTGCACGCAGTGACCGGTGCGGCGTGACGTCACTGATGACGTCATCAACGCCCGGACGACCGTGGTTGCTAGCGACGCTGTCGGCAGCGGCGCTTCTGTTGGCAGGTCAGTGACACTGGCCATCAGTCAGTCAGTCAATGTAAAGGCGTGTACAAAGCGACAGAAACAAACCAGAAATTAATGCCACCTTGTTGGCTTTGTACAGTCCGTGCAACACAACTGAACTGGCATTTCAGTTTAGTTCAGTTCATTTCTGTCGCTCTGTGCACACTTTACTATGTACGTAATACACGTCTAAAATGTAGGATAATATTGATGTAATCATGTACGCCCACTTATACTCCGTTTTTCCGCATACTGCGTTGTTGTGCGGCCGTCTTAATAGGCCGCATTGATTAGGATTCTTGCCTGACCGTCTGTCAGTCAGTCAGTCCGTCCTGTACGAACTCGAAAACAAAAAGACCCCTTTGAGTCGGCGAGGTTTAGTATACAACCCAAGAACTTCAACCCACAACGCCTTTGAAAGGTCAGATTTGACTTCAACCTTTTAATGGCGAGCGTAGCGCCAAGATGAGTTGAATTTTCACCGTGATACCCTTTAGCATAAGCCAAAACCATAAAGGCTGGCTTCGTGAAGCGACATGCATGTAGGCCTAACTGTTGTAGTGTAGCAGCAGCAGCGGATCAGCGTAATCTTGAACGTGCAAGGAAGACTGCACATCGTGTAGGCCACCAGGCGTTGCACGTTGTTTAGCGATGTAATGTTTTGTAGTCCTTAAAAGAAGTGAAAGGAGTTTTAAAATTCAGTGGCGTAAGGCAAAAGTTTGTTGTAATTTTTATACGCGACAACACATAGTGCTAAGCGCGTCTTAGCTATCTTAGATGAGTTCGTCCGTCATACTGCTGTATTGTGTCAAATCGACGCAAGCTAAGATCACGAAATCTCCATTATGGGCTGCCACAAAAGCTTTAATTTTTTGTGACAAAATTTCGTGGCGCTCGAACGAGGGCGTCAAAGAGTAGAATTTTGATAAAAGTCGTTATTACCGCTATTAACTTTGTTAGCATGAAAATAGTTACACATAGGCACAGATTTACTGCTTATCATAACAAGCACTGCTGACGAGGGGAACGCTGAAAATGCAAGACTGCAGGAATTTGCGAGACCGGATTTTGCGGCACAAACGCCTCGTAGGGGTGGAAAATGCGAGACTGGAAAATGAAGCAATAAAAACTCAGGGCTAGAAAATGCGGGAAAAACAAACTACGCGTGTGGTTAATGTACTGTAGTTACTTTAGTCATGAAGATAAAATAAACGTCTAACGCTATAACTGCATGCAAATAGTCACGTAAAACTGTACTATTGAAAACATACAATTTCTTGACTGCAAAATATGTCAGATATCCAGTTGTGCAAATAAGCTTATCATTTCGGCAAACGTTGCATGTTGTGCACCGGACGTTGGACAAACGTCGTCAAAGATTTGACGCAAAGACAGTACTGTTCCTTCTTAGCGCTTGTATAGAACTACGCATGTCAAGTTATCAACCCTATCAACTGTACTCCAATTTCAGTTTCTTTCATTTTATTTTTATTTTATGCATTCTATTTCTTTTTAGTTTATGTAGTAAATTAAACCAACAGCCTGTCTGTCAATTTTTTCAGTGCAAATTCAATATCATATCATATATCATATCATAACACCATCCAACCCAGGCGCTAATTTTCCCTTATATTCCAGTCTCGCTTTTTCCAGCCCTGCATTTCTTGTGCTCCATTTTCCAGTGTCGCATTTTCAGTCGCCCCCTGACGAGCTTTTCGCGGGTATCAACATCGATGACCCTGGTCTCTGAACGATTTTGACACCACATAATAAGGAATTTTAGTTATTTTTTGCAATTTTCGTCTGCGGCGCACATTTCGCCTGCAGTCAAAACTGGGGGCCATCTTTCCACGAGGATTAACTTTTGGTACATAGCGGGAATGCGTCCTTCTTTGGAGAAAAGTGGGGGTGGGTTCGGTGTGCCCTGATGCTGCTACAGATATTTATGTCAGTCAGGGCGTGGGGCGATGTCACAGATCGTGAGTTGGTTGTTAAAATGCAGCGAACAGAGAGAGCATCGCCGGGTGACTGACTGACAGTGAGGTCTCATCTCAATCAGACTCTGATCTGACGCCATTCACCTTGCTGCTGCTGCTGCTGCAATGCAGGCGCCGCGGTGATCGTTGATAAATGATGAATGGCGCACGGAGCAAGTGTCACTCACTGTGTGCCACACACACACACACACACACACACAAACGGACAGACACATTTGTGCTTGTTAGCACGTACAAATAACGCTTGCTCGCCGGTCCGCTGCAGCAGGCGCCCGGACTGGCACTGCATGTCGCCGGAATCAATAGGCTTCGACACATGCGTTGCGCTGCAGCTAGCTATTCGCTCACTTTTCCTCGCCGGTTGAGTGCGACATGGCTATTGATGAAGGAGGAATTATACTCAGTAAACTGAACATTAACACGCCGTAATCCGCAGCCTCTAAAACGCACAAGGTCTCGTATTATCAAGCGCTCTGTCCACCATATTGTTCGCTGACGCGGGCAGTGAATGGGCGCATAGTGCGTCGCGGTAGCATTAGCTCGTGCCAGTCGGCTGCCACTTCCGAGGTTGTAAAGCGCTTCTAAACATGAGCCGACTCGTATAAGCAGCGCTATATATCAAGTACAGGACCGTTGCTTTTACAGCATCTTATATTAGCCTACAAGACAGACAGAAGATGCCCTGAGGTGTACGTACAGCTATACGTATATCTGTCAGGCGCGGAGAATATTTTTATTCTGCAAATGTTGCGCATTTTCATGCTAGCCGGATTCACTGCTGGACGTTAAAACTGCACAGCGCAATTGAGACTTTATAACGGTTTTACTTACTTACTTACTTACTTATTTATCGAATGTTGCGGAAAAGCGTTTATGACACGATAACGCAGAGCGCGTGGAAGGTCAAACGTGGAACTTCGAGGAAGCGTTATTGCGTAAGTAAAGTCAACGCGGGCAGAGTTATGCCCCATCCACGCAGTAATGACAAGTCCAGCACTACGGCGGAATTGTATGGACCGGGAGTGAGTGTCGACCACGTAGGCCCACTAACTCGGCGGCTTGTGCAAGCGAGTCTGCGAGCCGGGGTAGCGTTAAGATGAGTCCCAGTACGTCCATTTCGTGTCGTCGTACGTAGTACGGGGTCGTACGTCGTACGTCCACGTACGTACGTCCACTGCGTCGCTGCATGCTGTGCTATACGTTGCAACAGCTGCAGGGCAGGCTTATAATACGCCACAGTCAGCCAGTCAGTCAAACTTTGCCTTGCTTCGTCTTACGTTTTCTGTACTGCTGCTGCTGCTGCTTGGTGGCACGTCTGGTGTCACGAGCGAGCCTCTCGCACGTACTGCGTCACCGACCACCCGCTGCAGTCCGGATGCTACAGTGCTGCTGTTGCTGATTCTGCTGCTGTTGTGCTATTGCTGTTGCTGCTGCTATCGTGGACGACGCACACGCCAGAGCGATCTCAGAACTGCGTTCTGTCAGCGTAATGACTTCCTACCGAGAAGTACAGAGAATTTCTATTGTTGCTGCAGCAACGAGTGGCCTACTACTGACTAGGCCTACTACTGTTGCTGCTGCTTTTGGTGTCGGTGGCAGTGGCTATGCGGCGCGAACTGGCGTGCATGAGTGACAGCTGACCGACCCCATGTCTGAGACTGTGGCTCGTGTGCCGTGTGCGTCGTCCGTCGATGTATTTGCAAGTAGATTGAGTTCCTACGTCTCGGCTCGGTCGCTGCACGCATGGCTAGGCGCTGTGTGCACTGACCACTGTGTACTGCGTTGTGTTGAGACATGAGACGCTGTGTCACGGCTGGGACGTTACATTGACCGGCGATGTCGTGGGTAGGAAAAATAGGGGCGGATGGGAGTAGGAAATTGTAGTTATCCGACATACAGCTGCTAATTTTCGGCGGAGAGATTATTATTGCTCAAAATTAAACGGTGCTTTCAAATTGCTCCAAAATGAGGAAAAAGTTTTCAGCCGAAAATTATATATTTTGAGCAAAAATTTTCTGGCAGCCATGGGGGATGCCCCTGTTTTTCTGCTTTCCTGGCGTCTGTAGAGCCCCATCAGCCAGCGTCTGCAGCATATTATGCGTCTACTCTACGCTGCCGATTGCTCCGCGGCCAAACTCTTGTGGAGGTGCCGTTCTATTTCTGGCGATTTTTTTTTCAGTTTTTGCATTTCGCCGTCTAGCCGAATCTTAATGCAAATCGCCGTTTTATGCGTCTAACTCCAAACTGAACAGTACAAATACTACCAAACGATTTTCGGTATATTTCAAAAGTGCATTTCGAACTGTGCACTTCTTGTCATCAGCACAACACAATTTTGCTAGGCTGGAGATTGGAAGCTTACAGCAATCACCAGACGGCGTGGCTGGATTTAGGGATCATAAGTAATAAAGACAAGAAAGTGAAGGAAAGAAAAAAGGGTAAAAAGGGAAAGAAAAGAAAGAAGTGTATGCGTAAAAGAAATGGGTCCCCCAACATGAATATCTCAGTCAGTGCCTATGGTCAGCAGCGACTTCGCGCTGGCATTCTAGCAAAGTGACAATACAGACTGCATTAAACAGGCTTCGCACATCGATACTGACCGATCGTCCGTCTTATTGCGCGCCATTTCTCATGCTCTATATGACACGAGTGTATTGCCCGCTATTGCATGCAGTCGCTTAATTCTTCTCATACATTATAGCTGTCTGACAGAAGCCCGGGAAACTAGACGTCCGTGGATTATACGTCTTTGGGATGGGTGCAAGAGGGGATCGTCCCTCTCGCATGATAATAGGCTATAGTTTGCAGTATCACAGCGAGCAATATTTTTAAAAATAAATATGTAGAATACTGCAGTCTGCTGTAGGCTATACATTCCTGATGACTCCAAAGCAGGATTAGGCAAACATGCAGACTGTCGAGTCACTCGAGTGTCGACTGCTACATATTACCGTGAATCCGTGATGCTTGCGGCGACTGATCATCTTACGTTGCTCATAGACCTCCGAGTTAGGCTAATAACATTTCTACAGTATAACACTTCTCCACGAATACCGGTACTTAAACTGAAGGGGACTGACTACATGGTTGCTTAGGCTGCAGCGATGTGAATGCCTTAGGTCCCCTGCTACAATCGGCTTCGGCTACTGCATTGTTTTTGTCGATTTATTGTTTTGTGTCAGTATTTAGTGCTACATGAGATGATTGATGAGACAATTAGTGTACGAGTAGCTAATGTTCCATGCTTTCAAGTGCAAGTTTAATGGCTGACAAAATCAATTAGCTTCCGCACAGAAGTAGAAGCTCTGGGCTACATTTTCTGCTGATATTAGCCATCTACTCTCACTACTGTGTAGTGTCCACATAACTAGCTCCGAAACTATACAGTTTTTGAACTCTGTAAAGTGTAAAGTAAACCACGATATTGTTCTTCAAGGTCATCTAGGGTAATTCATTCCAAGGTCATCGATTTCCATTCCCATCGAATGCCGGTATGCAAAATAAGTAAATGCTGGGTGGATGGCCGCATAATATGTCGACAGTTTTCTAGTAGTAAAGCCGGCAAGGAATGGCGTTAATCTACCGAATGCATGCCATTGGTCAGTAATGAACTGATTCGGCTAAGTCAGTGTTTGAATTGCCGGAGGGTTGGGGGGTTGAACCCCCCAACTGTTTTCTCAATCCCCTAACACACTGTCAAATTATGTTCTGGGGAGTCAGCTATATACTATATACATAGGATTTATATCACAATTTTGGTCGGGTTCCGACCGTCAAAAAGTTCAACCCCCCCAGCTAATTTTTCACAATTCAAACACTGGGCTAAGTATTGAGCTAGTGACGCTGCAGTCTGCACGAGGTCTTTGCCTGCGTACAGTCATAACTATGGCTGCATCCATACAGTCTGCAGTGTATATAGCACAGTATGGTTGCTGCTGCAGTAGCTTATATTGGACGTCGTCGTCGTGTCGTGCGAATGTATCACGACAGCTGCGGCGGCTGATTGCGCACTGCACGCGACGCTCTGCCGTGCACGATGGATACCGTCCACTCGCCTAGCACGCTAATCAGCGCCGATGATCTAAATTAGACACTGACATATATATACACACAGCATACTACGGTACATACACACGCACAGAGACATACAGACATACAGATAGACAAACAGACAGAGATGGAGAGTGATAGACAGCGTGACTGCGGCGCATGCAGAGCGATGCAGTCACTGCAAGCATCCCAGCAGCAGCAGCAGCAGCGCGTACGGATAGGCCTAGCAGCATTCTATACACAGCTAAACTGAACCACACAGAAGTCTCCGGTTTGTCAATACGTAAACAGGTACACTCCTGGCTCAACGCAGATCAACGGGTGCAATGCGTGCTTAATTGCGCTATAGAAATAGCCGCACTGAACTGTACCGATATCATAAACCTACCAAAACATAATTGATCCATCATTGGACCCAATCTGCACTAAATGCCTAGACAATGGCTGCAGTAATGCTTAGCTAATCAGCTAGTAAAACAAATCTTAATCCTCGGCACAACTGATCCTGGTGATCCACAGTGTACTTTACATTCTGTCATCCAGTCTGTTGCAGGTAATCCTGTACGCGCGAGACCTTCTGATCACACGAGACGTCGCACCAAGCAGCAGCAGCAGCAGCAACAACAAGCTAGTGAAACAGTTGTGAGCTACCGTACCCCTGCATGTTGATACTGCGCTGTACATATGCTGCTTAAGTTGCGGTACATTAATTCGCCATTGACCCTACAAACCGGCCGGGATATTGACAGTGACATTGCTCAGTTCATAAGAGCAACTGCCCGTCATCGTTCAACATCAACTGCCGCTGCACATACACAGACTGGTCTCACTATAATCGCCGACGCAGAAGTATTATAATAGCCTATGCCAACCCTGTGTGTGTTGCTTGGCGGTTCAGCATGACAAATCCGGGACGGGTATAGTAACCCTCTAATTTCCGGAGACAAGCTATGTTGCGAGGCTATAGACAATGATGAACTGACGCAACGACTTGAGCTGGCTACGGGATGACGCTGCTGCTGCTGCTGCTGAAGAGCTTCTACACCGTGCGCCGGCGCGCTAGCTCAACGTGCGTCATTGCATTTATGTAATTTAGACCTAACTCATAAGCTAAGATAGGCCTACAGCCACGAGTTTATAATAATAACGACAACACTTAGGCCTATAAATAATAGCTTTTAAGTTTAACATCAATAGCCAACAATTAAATAAAGCTTAGCGAAGAAACTACAGTTAATTGAAATAAGCAGATGATATCCATTGCATGCCTGCTAAGATTAAAAAGAAAAATGTGTGAGACCAATTCGCTACCTCCAACCCTCTTTAACGCACTTTTTCGACCCTCCCATTTTCTCGTCCTTTATTTTCTTTTACATTTTATTTTTAATTTTCCAATTAAGGGTCCTGGCCCGTCCTGCAGGGCAGGGCAACGCTCTAATTAAGCTTAAAGCTCCCTATTGGGTTCCGGGGCTATAGTACAGCCTCGACCGCCAGCATAAATTGTGCATTTTTGCTCAGAAAACGCGTCTGGTGAAAAACGATTTTCCATCGGTAGAAAGAGAAAATGTGGAAATACGCAAGCTAATTTTATCCGGCGGAAAAGCGAAGATTAACTGAAAATGTGCGAGACTCGCGCGAGATTCGTGAGACTAATACCCCCTTTGCAGAAGGAAGCTGGCTTTTAGAGCCAGTTTCATCGTGTAAACGGCGTATTAGACTTAGTATGTTTCGATATCAGCGATAAAAGCTGCTGATGCTGTGCATCTTGCATGACGCTGCATAGTATAGGCATAATGCATAATACGGAATAACGACGTTATATGACTATATAACTATAAATCTTGGAGCTAGCTGATTAGCAATTATTGTCAAGTGAACTGATGTGATATCGAGGACGTACACAAACTGTCTGGCATTCATATAGGCGCCCGCTCCTATAGGAGTCACTAAGGGGGCTACCTTTTCTTTATACTCTACCCTTCTTTCTCGTCTTCTTCTCCTTTTTTCCTTTTCTCTTTTTAAGGCTGAAACTGTGCTCTTTTGTAATTTGCACAATGACAGATTTGTATATTGTACTGCAGAATGATTTGGATGTATGAAAATGACGATTGCCTCAAAATTGAACCGAGATGCAAAAAATCGCTTTTTTTCTATTGTTGCAAACAAATTTCCAGGAATCAAGCGCCTGTGTGGGGGTCGCTGAGGTCGCTCCCAACGCTATGGCATAGAGTCAGCACGGCTATGCAGTTTCATTAAGAGGAGAGCCAGTACAGTCACTGGGCTTGGCTATCATAACGGACAGCAGGACATTACGACGTCAGCATGCATGACTGATGCTTCACTGTCGCTGCAGCAGACTGTTGCCATGGATACGCGAGACAGGTGCCCCCGCTTCCGTACAAGATGAAATTGGACGCCATAGATGTCGCTCAACCGGATGCTGTCCATTATCACTGTGCTAATTCGGGGAACACATGGATTCGTTTCCAATTACTTCATCATCATCAACGTTATGTAGTCGTGCGATTGTCCTAGTAGGCCGCATTATGACATTACGGATCTTGTTCGTTTGTCCGTCCGTCCGTACGGGCTCTTAACTCGAAAAAATTAAAGCGTAAAAAATCAAAATTTGTGTAAACGTTTTCAGAGTAGAATTAACCGGTGTGTGATTTTCCAGTTTTAAAGGTCAAAGAGCAAGCTTGCTGGCAGTTAAAAACCTCCTGCAAATGATACGTGTCTCGCGAAAACACGGCCTAATTTATTAATTTATCGTGAACGCGTGACGTGTGATGACGTCGGCCTATGTAAATGGACTTTCAATTAAAATTCAAAATAAGTAACAGCATAGCTGGGTTGAGCGCCGCACCTTATGTCGCCAGTGTGTCGACTTTTTCGCTTGATAAGGAAACAATTCTGTTGATTTGTTTTTTTGTCGACCGATCAGACAATCCCATTTTGTTTCAGACGCATACCCTCAAGGACATACAATAAAGATATAGGCTAAATACAATAACATAAAATCGAGAAAAACAACAGAAAACACATGAGTTTATTGGTAAGTTTTCTGGGACCGACAGCTGCGTGTCTCGGTTAAACAGCAGCGGGCAGTTTTCGATTACAGACTATCGTTTTGTTTGGAAAAAAATTGCTTTTGCTGCTGCTGCTGCCGTGAAGAGTGATTGCGTGACGTCACACTGCTACTACTGCGCATGCGCTGCCTGTGTTGACTGAGATATGAGACAGGCACCAGTGCTGGGCAAATCTCAGATAAAATCTCTTGTGGAAAAAGTTCACAAATATGAAAAGCACGAACATTTGTTTGCCTCGTAAATACGGGAACACGAGACACGTATTAACTGATAATCTAACCTCGATACGCGTGGCCAGAAATGATGACAAAGTGCCCGTCAATCTCTGTAGACAGCATAAAATTACAATTTAAAAGCCTGAACCTCAAATTCTAGACTAAGTCAACAACAAAGTTATACTTAATCACGATTTGATGTTGCCCAGCACTGTCAGACAGAGTGTATGCAACAAACAATGAGGATCACGGTCATAAAGTCACGTGCACACACGGAATCACAGACTATCCGGTCGTTCGTCCGTCCCGGCAACGTTATCGTCCACGATAGCTCACGTACTGTTGCCTATCCTCTACGTTAGTGTTGCATCTATATATTGCTGCTTCTTTTATCGTTTATATCAGTGCATAAAATGCATAATATATAATATATTATGCACTTTGCTGCCCAGTGCCCATACGTTAGTGGCGGCGATCAGTTGTCTATTTTGTGGGATCCAGTGTAATTGAGGCGCCGTACGAATACGAGACGCCCCAGGCTTTGAATTGGAAAGGAGTGAGGAATGGGGAGAGAGTATCTTCCTAAGGGCCGAAAATAAATTTGGTGTATTTGTAGCTTTAAAATTATGACGACACCTAGCAAGCAAGCGAGAAAATTAAATTGATTTTTTTTTACTTTTTCCTCATTGATATGATTTTCGGCGACAGGATTAGAACATTCGTCCTGGCTACGTTGTCTATGCAACAATATAAGGCATGTCCAAATACTGGGTTGGACGGCCGCATTCATGGCGTGTATGTATATGTTTGGTACAGCGTCGGCGGCGGCCGCCGCGGGAGAGGAATACTGTCACAACGAGGAGTTCGTGGCCGAGTGTTATGACGGTGACGTCATAATGATGACGTCAGCGCTGTACGGTCGTATGACGGTCGGCAGGTGTGTCAAGACGGACTTCGGCTTCGTCGGTTGTTACGTAGACGTAATGGCGGAGTTGCACGAGAGATGCTCGGGGCGTGCCTACTGCAGCGTCGGAGTGCCCGACACCCAGCTTGATAACACGGACCCGTGCCACGTCGACCTTAAGAGCTATCTACAAGCCAGCTACGTCTGCATCAGCGGTGAGTAATGCAATGTAGTACAGGCTTGGTATTGTAACGGTAAAGGCGCGTACAGAGCGACGTAACTGAACTGAACTGATGCGGTTTAGTTTTTGACGAGCTGACCAATGCACAAACAGAGCGAGCTCATTGGTCATTTGTTGACGCGTACGCGAGCGTAGTAACGTAGGCCACCGACGCTGTTCGACGGTGCTCACTGTAATGCATTACTGCTTGCCCATTGGTCAGTTCGTCAAAAACTAAACCGTGTCAGTTCACTTCAGTTACGTCGTTCTCTACGCGCCTTAAGACGTTAGACTTGCGACCGCGAGGTCTTTGGTTCAACTCCCGGTTAGAACGCTGTGAAGTGGTTACTACTTAAATGGCTGACTGTCTGCGGACAGGCAAACCATCTCGGTATTGCAGTACCAAGGTTAACTCAGCCTTCCATCCCTCCGGCGTAAATGAATCGAGTACTAGTCTGTCTGGCTGCAAGGGCTGATGCGGAGCACGTTTATCGGTGTCGGGTGGTAGGTAATACCGTGTGATCCAGTATGGCAGAAAATGGATGCTCTGTAGCTCTAAGATGGGTTTCCCATGAAAAGCTATAGGCTACAGTCGAAACCTGTAAAACTCAAAATACGAGCCGATCGTCGCCGCAACTGGCTACTCCAGCGGTTGCGGCGACGACCGACTCGTGTGTACGCTGCATGCACAAACTAGTCTATACAGCCAGGACGCATTTTTGAGATAAACCTACGTCACACGTGATCTAGAGATCTACAGGTTCGGGATGCACGGCGATCTTTCTATTTTACATCGAGTTTCTTGCCATCTCTGAAATTTGCGTTTTTTGCAGCGTCTCGCGTTTAAGGTGGTGCGTGGATTTTTAATGATCACCAGTTTGCTGAAAATTTACTGGAGAGTGTGCCAGTAAACGAATTGTGACAGAAATCGTTGGTGTTTGGTTTACCCGGTACTTTTTGCTTGCTACGTCCATGGCAAAGAAGATAAGCTTGTACTTAAGACATTAGTAAGTGTATAGTGTTCACGACTGACAACCAAACTCGCATTTTAAAAATTTTTTAGATGGTGATATCACCGCAATCGGGCGTTCTATCTTTTTTCGTGTTTGATTTTATAGATGACTTTTTTCTGCGTTCGTGTATCGAATGGCGATGTATATTTTTTTGTCGTCGAAGACTTGCGCCCTTACTGTTGACGCGTAGGACATGAGATTGAAGACTTATTTCGCAAGAGACTGTAGCCTATCTTTGGCATAAAGAGAAATGAATAAGAGAACAGCTTTGGGGGAGTAGGCCTATAGAGAAGAAAATAATGCGCGAGGATTACATAAGATTGGTGACAATCTAAAACAGCTTTCGTTTCAGTCCTACATTGAACCATGATGAATAATGATTGATGTGATGATGAGTTGTGTGATAATAAAACACGGTGCAGAGCGCAACAAAAAATTGGCGCGCTATTGTATCAAATGGCAAAGGATCGAATCCACTAACATTCCACTATAACAAATGTAGAAAAATCGCAAGTTAAAATTTGTTGTTTGCGATACCGCGAATTAAAATGTTAAAAATTGCTAATAATTTCGCAGGAAGCTATATTACAAGACGTTTAGAACTGCTAAGACTGGAAAAGTCAGTCAGTGTTGTCGGCTGGCTTATAAGCCTATAAGTTATTTATTTTATCAGTTTGCTTCACGACAAAAGAAAAAGTTGTCTTGCACACATGAAATCAAGCCGTATGGTACCAGACGCATCGGCGTCACGAATTAAAATGTTGCCATGGCATAAAGTTGCAATATTTCGACAAACAATGCAAATTTTCGACAGAGAAGAATATGGATGCTTAAAATTTTAATTTTCCATTACATTTTTTCAAAATGGGGAATTTTCAGCCCCGCATTTTGCATTTTGGATGACACTTTTTTGACAAAAAGATTGTCCGTCAATTTTTCGACAGATAAAAATTTAGCTGGCAAATTTAGGAAACAATTTCCCCCTTCCATGACGCCGCTAGTCAGATGTCTATGGATGATATCGTCATGAAGTGTTTGCGGGGTGTGGGTAATGACATGGTTGACAGTGTTGTCCGGGGGACGCGCGAGCGACGACGGCACATGTCACCTACATTCTGATGTCAACAACGCGTCGCGCTATCTCTCCACGCGTCTACCCGCAGACACCAGCGCCGCCGCGGCACCGAGCGCCTCAACATGCGGCCGAGACGGAGGCCCGGCCTGGACCATCTCCGTCAAACCCGGTCAACAAATCAACTTCACGCTGATCGATCTGAGCGCTTCGCAGTCGCGGCATCACTTATGTCGCGTCTACACCGCGCTCGTGGAGGACCGTGGGACGGCAGGACCACCCACGGAGCGCGTCCAGCTGTGCGTGGGTCAACAGGCCAACACCAGCTACACGTCGCTAGGCAACGTCGTCAACGTGACGTTGTACCACCAGCACAACCGACACATCAGCTATCTGCTCAAGTATGAAGGTACGGTCTACGGACGGTCGGACGGTAAACATTCTGGCAGATTGTCTGCTACCGTTCCGCTCAGTCACTCACGGTATGGATGTCGCCGGACAATCATGTAGCCTCACGCGTGGATACGGTCTCTGCGTTCGGCGTTTGACCGGCCTTCGCTTGTAATTCATGATAAATTCAGGCAGTTCTGAATTTTTTCTGATGTGCAATGGAAAACATAAAGAAATACATCGCTCAGTGTTCGCTACACCAGTAGGCCCTTTTCGACTACAGCTGCGCTACAATTTGTCATTTCTTTTTCTCCAAATTGCTAATCTAGCGGTCATGTACCTCGATAGTCCTGTCATTAATTTTACAGATTCACGGCATGTTTTCGAAGAAGGATTTGGTGGTCAGGCCCGAATTCCTAATTTGATTCGTAAGATCGATGCAGTGGATAGATGAGACTGTTGTTTGCTTTTGTTCAGTGCACGATCATTCCATCAATCAGTCCGCCAAGAAAAACAACCCAATTACACATCTGAATCGCGTAGTAACACGAGCAAAGATGTCGGCCCACTGCCAACATGGGGTGCGGCCGTCTGTCTAGCTATGCACATAGGCCTACAAGTTTTACTTCTTTTGAATTTTAGTTGAAAGTTTACTTTTACATTGACTGGCGTCGTGTGCGTTCGAGGTAAATTAGACTAAGCCGGGTTTATGCAGCTCGTGTTTACGCGAGATAATTATGTGCCATTTTTATGTTTTTGACGTGCAGTGACCTTGATCTTTGACCTTTTGAAGTGAAATTCGGCATATCTCTTACTCCAGCCACGGGGAATGTTCATACAAATTTTGTTTTTTTTTCGATCTGTGCTTCTTTTGTTTGTCAGTTAAAAATAGTAGCAGAAGCTCGCGCAATGCATAATGTAGGTCTATGTCATTTTTGCACAGCGGTGGGTTGTCCGAATGTGCTGACGTCACAACACATGTGGGTGACACGCCACGGCGACGAGCTGCACGCTGGCTGCGTGACGTCACAGGTCACGTGGACACTCACGTGCGTCGGCAACTACTGGCACGGAGTCAGCTCCAACTGCTCGCTTGGTTACTATACAATTCATTCATTCATCCGTTCATTCACCGATTTTAATCAAATCTGAGATATTTAGGCCTATCTGTGATTTAGGCAGGCCTATAGCAAACTGAGATACAGAGAACACAGACAAAATATACAAGAGAAAAAAATGAAAAGACTATATAAACTGCGTCACAAAAAAGGAAGCCACATTTATTTTTTTGAATAGCTTCGTAAAAATTGGCCGATTTTTATAACTTTTAACATGCAGCATCACGAAGAAACTTGCCGTAATGACTAAGTTTTTACTACTTCACTCTAATACTGTCACTGCACTACTTTGTAAAATGCATAAGTCGCAGTTTGGTCATTTACAACAATGAATTCATACCGGGTATATAGTGCATGCGTCGGCTCGGAAATGATTAATTAAATAGCAATAAACACGATCGGCAATTGTCTCTCAAAAAGTCATACGTGTTACATCACATCATCTTTATCACAGCATGTGCTCAAGATGTCTTCCCTTCAGCACGAACCAAGTCGTGGACGTTGACGCCACTCGCCAACAGCACGTTTAATAACCACGTGACCCAGAGCAGTTTATTTGCTGTTGATGCGTTATTTCAGTTCGTCGAATTGACGTAGTCCTACTATCTTGAAATAAACACGATTAATATTAAATATAGTAACAGATTTTCAATGATTTTGTGGTCTCAGTCTACCCGGTACGAATTCAATGTTTCAAATGCGCCAAATCTCTACAGCAAAAAGCTTGCTTTGTAATTATGTTGTGCTGAATATTGGCATGCAAGTTATTTCTCCCCTTGGGAACGTTCGCATTAGGCCATAATATTGGCAATAACTCTCTCACACTGTTTGCTTTTTATGGTTATGGTTATAGTTAAGTGATATAGCTTATCAAAGGAAACCTATCTCAGAGCTACGGAGCGTCACCTACCATACGGGATACACAATGTTACCTGCCACCAGATACAGGTAAATTCGCCCCGCCATAACCCCAGGTGGACAGACCGCTACTCGATTTACCTACCCCGGAAGGATGAAAGGCTGAGTTAACCTTGGTGTTGATGTTGTACGTAATGATCTTTGTGTGTGCAGTGAGCGCGAATGCCCGGCGTGAAGATGGACTTCTGTTTTCACTGCCACTCGGTGAGCCTCGTCTCTGCTTATCACACATACGTAAATCTAATACCCCGTTTACACGATGAAACAAACATGAAGCAAAGATGAAGCAAACGTATTCAATATACACGTGCACGACGTGTGCTGTAAGTTTGCTTCATGTATGCTTGCTTCGTGTTTGCTTGATGTTTGCTTCATCATGTAAACAGGATATGATCCACAGTTAATCCACGTAATGAGTGGATAACATGTTGCCATTGTTGTACAGGGCGAATGTCCAATTCATGTTGCCCTGCAACCAGTAGTGTCCACTCCAAACTGTTAAACGATTTAACGATCTCTTCTGTTAATTGTGAGGCTGAATGTAGCTCTGGCGACGCCGAGTCACGTGACCAGGAGCAGGTAATGTACGTGAGTAAGTGAGTGAGTAAGTAAATTAATAAGTAAGTGTAGGCCTGCATATAAACAGCGTAAATAAACAAGAAAAAAAAACGCTCCGCAGCCTCAAACGTATTCGGTTGTCGTTTAAGATAGTTGATTTAAAGGCAGTGTTCATCGCTGTAAAGTTCGACGGGCACAGTCGCGGTTCAGCTGCCGTGAAGCTTCTGTCACTGATCTGTGACTGTCCACGCCACGGCACACGTGTAAACGTCCGATGACCCGAGATGTCGACGTCCTACCTCCGTGACGAGTTGACAGTCGTCCGACAGATACGACAGGGTTACTGTCGGTTTTTTCGTGTCCATATGTTTTACAGTGCAATACTGGACAGTACAAACAGTACACAGTACAATTAAGCGGCGTCGTAAGTTTAAGAACTTGAGAGTTGGGAACAGAAAGTAGCAATTTTCTGACATATCTGCAAATTTCCAACAGATGGGTGTTAAAAATTCTGATTTCGCCCTCAAATTTCCCCAAAATGAGCATCTTCAACCCACAAATTTGGTACTTTTTGAAGAAAAGTTTTTGAGAAAAAAATTTAGGGGAAGGGGGAATTGTCTTCTACACTCTGTAAGAACGCCACTGCAAATGAAAACTGAATGACTGCTATGATGTATGCATATTGTGACACTATTGCAGGTGCATCGGTGCTGATAATAGTCGCAGTGTCGTCTGCCATTGGACTCGTTGTTCTTTTGTTTGGTCTCTGCTACTTGAAGAGGTCAGTTAACTCACGCTAAGCCATGTAAGTAATTAAGTAAGTAAGTAAAACATCAATTTGTATAGTGCATCAACGCAGTATATACTAGCATCACTTTGAAAAGTTAGTAATCGGTTAAGTAATTGGCTAAAGATGAATTTATGTGAACAGGCTGACATAAATCAACTCGGCAGTGAGTTCCACGTCATCGGGCCTGCTCCAAAATACTGGCACGACTAAGTCACTTATTGATGCATCCAGAAAATCGTTTTTAAGGTTTATTCGACGTAAGTCGCCGAGTAATAATAGTAGTAGTAAGCAATTGCACGGACAGTTTCTGACGCGCTGTGAAGCATGGCATGATTAAAGTAGCAACGTGTCACTCTGGTCGATGCAAATAGTCGGTGAAACAGAAGTGTTTTCGCAATCCTTCGACTGGAGCGCCCAGTTAGGTCAACTCCATTCGTCGCTTTGAGAGTGAGTGTACTTTTTGAGCCTTGGAGGTCTGGCGGCAGAGTCTAAATTTGAGATTCGCACCAGCTGACCTTGCTTAACGTTAACGATAGGCCTACAAAACGTCATTGGCCTCTGAGGGGCGGTCGTGGTCACTGTCTTATATATTTGATAAGCCAAGCCTGGATATGCAATAAGGGCGGGATTTACGACAACCGGCCTTTAAATGGGATTAGGTACTGTTCATTAAAAATGCGTAATTTTATTTCAGCACTGAACCGGTATATTGTCTAATTTTGATAAATTGCACTTTGTGTTGCGGACCTTTCTTAACGGCAGCCGTCCATTCACTCCATTGATGTGTATTTCAGGGAGCGATGTCGACGGCTTGGTGGCGCCGAGTTGCCGCTGAGAGAACTGAAACCACTTCGAGCCGACACCTACGACACGACGGTCGACACCGTGTACGCGCGTAACAACGCGTTCAGCGCGCAGTCGCAGACGCAGGCTACGCCGGCGCCTAGTGCTGTTGGCACCGGCAGCACACGGCTGACTGAGAATGACGTCTGCGACTATGAGTACGTAGCGCGGGACGGCGGCCAGACGGTCGGACACACGGAGAACAGACCGGACCTCGTTCGTCTCGACGCAGCCCGCAGCTGCCAGTGTGGCGCTGCTGCAGCTCAGTCTAATGGTGGTCATCGCGGTCAGACTAATGGTTAGTCTAAAGGCCGGTCCAGTGGTCAGTCCACTGGTCGGTGCAATCGTCAGTCCAGTGCTCAACGTGGTTTAGTGTTTCAGTGGTCACTGTGGCCCGTGTGGTCAGTTTACTGGTCAGTCTAATGGTGGTCGCTATAGCAATGTGGACGCTAGGACGCACCTGCTGGCCAAGATGACGTCGACGGAAGCTTGCAGCAGCAGCGTCAGCAGCAGCAGCAGCGTGCGTGATGCGGCCGAGCATCCGGTGACGTCACTGCGCGTCTGTCATCACTGTGGCTACGCGTCGCTGACTGAGACTGTTCAGCGTACGGCCACGGCGACAGTCGCCCCAGGCAGCGGCACGTTGCCACGACGAGTGGTGAGTAGTAGCATCACCACGGCTCACTACAGCGCCTCCGTGACTCTGCCTCGCCGTCAGCTGCAGCCTGCACACCGGCACTCACCGCCGCCGCCGCCGCTATTGCCTCGCAGAAAACTCTAACCAACCGACCGAATTATACACGTCGCGTCGTTGGCCTTCTGTAGGCTACAGTACAGTACTCTCATAACTTCATCAAATGTTAATCAATTTTCGGACAAGAGAATTTTTTTAGGCCTACAGCCCAAATATGTGGTAAACTTGAAAACGCTAATACCCCGTTTACACGGTGAAGCTGGCGCGACGAGCTCGTCGTCGCCGGTCCAGCCAGCTTTATCATGTAAACGGGATATAATAATAATGTTACACATCCCGTCGCATCTTAAACGCGTCGTGAAATTATTATATTAGGCTTTAAGATACACTGAAAGTTGCCTTTTTAGTCACTCATTGTAAGACTGACTGTATTTCGCAAGTACAAGTATATAGCGACGCGTTTGCCGTTTTCGGCGCAATTGGATCATTAATGACCGCAATTGCATATTTAGGCTACAGCAGAGTACATCGCTGAAAGCATGTCGAAATATTTGGTGGAGTTATGACAAAAGCTTGAGAATTTACGTTATAATGGCCCACTCTGTATGTGTGCCTGATCAGCCCACCGTGTAGAATGCTAGGCTCTGACAGTCACAGTCGTAGCCTACGCTATGCAGAGAAGCAGCAATGTTAATCGCCTCAGAGCTGGAAATGGGTCAACAATGAATTCTATCGTGAACCATGACCCATGGCCATTACGTCATTTCATTGTAGGAGGGGGCGTGGCATGGTGAAGCTAAACAAACCTTCAGTCGTCTCGGTTTTGAGAACCAAAAAGGTAGATTTCAAGTTATTTGAGCAAAGCTCACGTGACGCACGACAGCATGCATCGGTGCTGCACCTGAAATATCAGCGTACAACGTGCAATAAAATAATAATAATAATAATAATAATAATAATAATAATAATAATAATGCCATATGATCAGTGGCGTATTTAAGAGGGGCACGGTGCGATGCCCCCCTTGGCCCGACCATGAAAATTTTTTACAAGCAACTTTATATAAAAAGGTGCGTTTTTGCCATTTTCCAGCAAGAATTGCAAAATTCAACAATTTTTGATGGTTTTTTTTTCATGCCGATACAATATGCGATTAAAATCGCCATGTGAGATTGCATCTGATATGACGCCGGCGTCGCCGAACGCTTTTGAAAACCAGCAGTGCAAGCCGTATAGGCCTATAATATTTCGCGGTAGCCTGGTTTATTGTCCATGGGTGAGTGACACGGCACTATTATATGAAACTAACAGCAATGCAGTCGGCGGCTGGCTGGCGCACGCCATGGGCAGTGGTTTAATATTTTAAAATGTCAGATCTGAATTCAACCCGAGATGAACCCGCCCACAACTTACATAGGCTACAGCAAATAAGATATAAGTCTATCCAAATGAGATATGCCTATTATTGCATGTAACGCGACTATGACAGCGCTCTTAAGATGCGTTCCTTTGCCCTGGCGACTGTGACACG
>Ga0056128_1001389_pt1 | contig 26833 bp, 19 predicted proteins | sample WorMetLIZISLAND2_FD_71113 | JGI IMG/M metagenome (GOLD analysis project Ga0056128, IMG submission 71113) | Marine gutless worms symbiont microbial communities from Max Planck institute for Marine Microbiology, Germany - Olavius geniculatus... ... | reverse complement strand
GGTGCGAGATAGGGCCTAGGTTACTATTAATCACTAATAGGAAGTCGTACACTGGCTCTCGATTGGCGCCGAATTCAATGACCTTGAACGCCAAAATAGGGGGTTTTATGGATTTTTTGGTGATTTCGGGCTGCGACACAAGTCTATATCATTCACAATGTGGTGCCACGCTACCATCGTTATGCAATTCAGATAGAGAATTTGGTATTTGTATATTAACCTAGCGTGAACCGGAACTGCTATAGGCTTTCGCGCGTCTCGTGAGCATTAGCTAAAATTTCTTGTTTTCAGTGGGGGTCAAAAATTGGCTTAAAATTCAGCGTATTAGCCACAAGGTCTTTGAAACTAGGAAGAGTAGCCTCATGCAACTTTTCCACGTGAATTATAACACAGGTACAACTTTTTGGGGACACAGCCCTCTTAAAATTTGGGAGGACAAAAAACGTGCAAAATTTAGTGTTTTTACGACAACTTTCGACTTTGACCACAAATATCTCTGGAATGGATAGAGATATTGGCAAGCAGTAAATGGCGTTATAAACTACGTTTCCTCTCACGTTGAATAAAAAAGTTTGGTGATCTTTGGTAAACAAACGCCAGGGGTTACGCAGCTAATGTTTACCCACCTTAAGTTGACAGTGCATGTTCTGCGTATGTTAATGCATTTGAGTGCAGGCCACGTGACCTTGCTACCAGTCTGGTCTGTGTGTCTATTTGTGTGTCTATGCATTTCTGTGTCTTTGTTTGTATTCTGTCTGTCTGTTTTTGTGTAGACCCGTCAGTATGTGAGTTGGGAAGAGTTCAATGGTGACATGCTGTTAGTGCGAGACAACTGTCGGCTATACAATGCGCCTGGCACTCAAGTGAGGCTTGACTGTGACGTCGTCTTCAAATTCTACCTCGATGAATCAGAGAAGCTCGCCTCATCCACACCTCAGGTCAGTCTGTGTTCTCATTGGTCAGCAGTACATGATTTGCATGTAATTAGCATATTTCATCGTATACTGTGTCTGCACAGAAAGGGTGACTTTGGTGCTTGAAACGCATGGTAAACGTTTGCATTACAGTCGATGTGGAACTCGTGTCGATGATGCTTGGTGCTACGTGACTTTAGCCTTTGTTATATCTGATAAGAAGATAATGTTTTTGGCTCTGACTTTTTGCATGCAAGATAACTAAAAAAGTTAACATATTTTGATGATTTTGGAGTGGTCGGTCATGGCCTAAGAAAAAATGATTATACTCTGATTGCGACTTTGATTCTTTTGTGGATTCCGGATCTTTCTCTTTCGCAATCCCTCTCTGTCTCTCGTATAGCAGGTTTTTGACCGACTCTTCTGCCATCTGCTTCTGTCTTTGCATCTCTCGTCAGTCATTTTATGTTTGCTTGCGATGTTGTAGAGCATTTTCAGGCACTTTCATCTTGTGGCTGTCCAGGACTATTTCCTGTTAGGAGATGGGGCAAAAACTGATGGTACGTTGGGTTTGCTAGGCGGCAGCAACATTTTTGGTGGAGGTTTTGCCGTTTACAGCACTGCTTGCTCTAGTTGATATTAATAATAAAATTTGTCAAGAAGGTAGACAGTCCAGTGAGTGATATTGTTATTAATGTGAATGCTGTTGCAGGGTCCTTCGTTGACAGGAAAACGCCTTCTTCTCGACCCTCCGGCAACGCATCATGTATAGCAACTGCTACAACTACAACAACAACTACAGCACTGCTGGACTTGATGACTTGACTAGTGCAATGCACTGCTGTGCCCTGTGACTGCCCGGTGTCTGTCTGTCTGTGGTGTTGACTGAATTATCTGTACATTATTCCACGGTCGTGCTGTCTCCGGCACAATGTCTGCAGTGGTATAAGGGGTTGATGGCTCACGGGTGCAGTCGTGTGTGGCCAAACGACTGACCATTAATGACCATGGAATAAGTGTTGGTAAAATCACTCTCTGGAGTGTACAAGTTTGATCGTGCCACTCCAGAGCGTGGTTTAACCTACATATTACGCTGTGTCATTCGATGACATTATAACAATAGAGTAAGCATTGATTGATAGCTTGAATAGTGCAATGCTGTTAGTATGAGGGTTTGTTTGACTGAATTTATTATCAATCTTAGTGCAGTGTTGACTCCATAATGTAGGTCTGTATATGATGGGTCGATTTTGCCAGTGTCATTATTATATGGCTGCCTAATGGGCTACGTGACTGGTCTCATCTATCTGTCTGTCTGTCTGTTCACTATGGACCGTCTCCAAAATGACCTATACTGTGTCAGGCAGGACATTAAACCCTACTCACTCACTCCGTATGTGGTCCAAACTTTAAAGCAGAAGGGCATAGAAAGACCACGGAACTTCTGTGACTGTTTCTCAGTGCAGGAATAACCAGTGTGTCAGTTTTCGACTCAGAAGTTCAAAGTCGTTGGACGACTGCATATATGTCAATGCGGATGAGGAGATATTTTAGCTGTTAGAAGCTGGTTCGAGCATGCATTTGACTACCAGTGTTAGTGAATTGATGAATAACTATAAAATGAACGTTAGGATCTATCTCTACAGGAATTTTTCCAACCTTGGTGGAGGTTTGAAGTCTCCAGTGTGTTTTCTAACTAGGATTAGATTATAATCTATATATTTATTATAAAGTCATGAAAAATACAGATGAATATATAAATAACGAATAGTATGTTCCCTGTTGTTTCCTGAGTGAGTAATATTCTGAGTATTGGGTAACTGTCATTATTAGTCTGACAGGTTTGTAGTAAATGCTGATATATTGTTTTGCATGTTGTATATTATTTATTCAGCGATAGTGCAGCCATTCAGCTGTTGCTGATATATCAGTAAGCAAAGTGTCAGCTCGTTGTAAGTAAGTAAATACTCTTCTAAACAATTTGCCCGAATTGTCCTGTCAGTGCATTGATGCTGTTAGCAGGGTGACAGAGACGTCCGTCCATGTGAAAGTCCTGGTACATGGATTCCAAAAATTTAACCCTTGGGCACTTAGCCTTGCTTGGAATAACTGTAAAACTAGCATAAATTAGTATTATTTATTCTGCATGCTTCCAGCTTCGGTATTAATGATAAGTGCTACTTATTATTATTGCTACTAAAAGCAGAAGTTAGACCGCAAAGTCTCAAGTGACTAGAGACCTGGTGCTTCTTTGGGATCGGCACATTTCACTGATCAAGATGGAACCAAAATATCAACCGTTACATATTTTCAGATGTCTCGGGATGAGTATAGTAAAGAAGGTTTAGATTTTTGGCTGTGATGTGTATTGCAAATTGTCAGCAAGTCACTTTCAGTCAAGAATATTGATGTTATTGCATGTTTTTGGGATATCTGAGTATCGTTCAGTGGTTTGGTAGAAAGCTGCTGTATCCGATGTACATGTAGAAGATAATGTCGATACTGTACATATTGTTGTCAAGATGTGAACTGTTGTTGCATTTTATGTAAATACACGTCTGACTTGGTTGCCATTCTTTTCCACTGTCGACACAATTGTGAAATCACTCATTTACTTGGTAGTGTAGCTGCAGAAGTTAATCACATGATTAATCATAGAAGAAAAATTATAGCATAATTTAATATTAAAAAGTTGTCTTTAAAATTTAGATTAAACCCATGTCAATAAAAACATTATATAGTAGCTTATAGCTCAATAATGTAAAAATTTGCTGAGCAGAATGCATTTTTGTTGCAATTACAACTGTTAGCATTTAATCGAAGTTAAATTTAGAAAATAAAGTTAACTATTTTTTAAATAATATGTTACTAGCTCTACTTGGTAGTATTACTTTAAATGGCCTATTTTTCAAAAATTGGCTCTAGGCTTAAGGTTAGGTCAGTTCACAACATTAAAGTCTTTGGAACTGTAGTTGCAGAATATCTAAGGCTGTTGCCCGCCCAACAGCATTGTAGCGCTGAAGGATGAAATACAACAATTAATGAACATGTAATTAGCAGATAAAATATGTCTCTTATTACTGTTATTTTCCTAGAGCTATAAATATGTGAATTCCTTCACATCTGGAACTTGCAAACGTAGTATTATACAAACCCTCAAGCACATAACATGTTCAAGCTATTGGCACTTGATAACATGGCAGGCAGTTTGTCCTGTTTTGTACTAATACCAGCAAATAGTACTTTTTGGCCAAATTCATAATTATATGGATTTAATATTTAGTATGGCTGTAACTAAAACGACAGTGAATCTGAATGCAAAATGATCAAATTACAGCCAGTGTTGAGCAGAATATGAATTGAATATTTATTTGGTAGGTTACAGCTCTGACTAAACACCAGTCAGTAAGTCCAGTTTGGTAGCTGGTCCTTGCACACACTGTTCAATTTATTATCAGACGCTGGCAAGCTGGAGAAGTGAACTCTTAGATGTTCAAGACCTTTCCTTGCTTTACTGTGATCCTCTCTCTCCTGGCCCAACAGCTGTTCCAGCTCTTCAGCCCTCTGCACCAGTTTGATAATTTCGTTATTCAGCTGCATCTTGGTCTCTGTTTCCACCAGCTGCTGCTCTTCGAGGATCTTAGTCCACTTTGCTTCGATTGCAGCGACATCCCGGTCTCTGATATAATCTGCAGATGAAAGTTCTGACTCCATCTTCTGTAGTTGATCAGTCAAATCATTCCGTTCAGCTGCTAAGAGTCGCAGTTGGTCAACCTTGTTGGTCGTTCGGTTGAGTTCTGTCTTCAGGTGGCTGACAAGCATCTGCAATCGTTGGTTGGCCGTTTCGGCTTGGTGAAGTCGCTGTCGGGTTGATTCCAATGATCCACACTGCATACACCGTTCCATCGTCATTCTCTCAACATCGTCCTGAAGCACACGGACTTGACTGCAAAGAAGGGCGTTTTCATCACGGGTTGCTTTGAATGCCTGACGTAGTACCGCGATCTCATTAGAATCCCAAATGGATGAATCGTGATCAGTATGTGAACCACTGGACACTGGTCGAAAGACTGACTGGTCATCAGCCTGCAGTGTTGTAGGTTGGGTCACTGGGATCTGCTTATCATCTTCTACTTCCTTGCTTTGTTCTATTTCATCATCATCTAGCAAAACAACACAAAAATTTAATAGTGATAATGATACTAACAGGCTTTATTCACACTTATTGTAAGCAAACCCTTTACAAAGGACATTGATAATGTACCAAAGAACCAGCTTCTTCACACACGCCATACACAAGCACCCAGTTTATCAACAGTAAGCATTCCTATTCCTCAGTCTAGAATTACACACTGCATGCGGTCAAGGATGCATCAATGAGACTTTGTCTGAGACCAAAGTTCAAAAATTCCTAGCCAACTATGTCACACTTTAGTCTAAGACTTTAGTCTTATCGAAACTTGACATCAACCACTATAGTGCACAAAAATGTGCTAATTATTTTTTAAGTAACTTCGGAAATGTGGATTGATTATCGTTCACTGTTGCACTCAAAGATCGTCCGCAGAAAAATCCAGAATATAACTTCTCCACAAACTTGCAGCCCCACTACTTACTACTTTAAAAAATGTTAATGTTGAAAACAGTAATTTTTACAAGCCAGATGTACTGTCTTTCACCTAACATAACAGCATTCTTGCATGATGAAAAGTCTAGTTGTAAATATGCTAAAATCAACTGTTGCAGGGCAATAAATTTTTAGAACCGCTGTACTTTTTCAGGTTAGGCCAAGTCCCCAAAGTAATTGCTGTTGTGGCACAGTAAACTTAAGTGAAACATGCCGCTTCAAACAAACAGACAAGTAACATGACACTGTACACAAGACAGATGTTGTTTAGATACTTACGCTGTACAGACTCTTGGGCATTTATCATTAACCACACTCGCTGGTAAACATTTTTAACAGCAGCAACATCCAACGGAGATATTTTCCTGGCAAGTTTCACAAACAATTCCTCACTGTTCTCACAGGCTACTGGCTTGGATGGCAATTCACGTCCATGTTTGTCATGTATGACCGTTCTGACGTTGCCATGGAAGGGTTCTTGCACCGACAGTTGAAATGTTGGAGGAAACAGTGTCTCAACCCAGTGACGGTGATCAGTGTCAACTTCGTGACAGATTTTCTCAATGTTCTCTTCGCTATCAGTCATGACGACTGAATACTCAGCAGTGTCCTGTGTCTAATACCAATGTACGCAGTCACCTACAGACACAAGTGGCAACTTGCATTCTACTGCAAACATTCACAAGAAACAAAATAAGACATTGCATTCTGGTCCACACTGATCTCAATACCATGAGTGCATGGCGACATTTTTTTCTGCGTCATTATCAAGGAGTTTAGCTTGCGATGCATATCCACTACATAGCCCAGTACAAAGAATCGTCCACTATGCCGTTGTGGTTAGCAAATTCACTACTGACTAACGGCTGCTGCGCAATGACGTTCGTAGGCTACACTGCAGAGTATTGCGCACCGCAAACAATAACTCGTGTAATAAATTTACTGTGTGGCACGTTTCATTCACTATCACAACATACTCGACCTCTTTTTAAACTGAAAACCCGCAAAAGTAGAGTCGTTGACAACCGTGTTGTTGTTAAGCGAGTAACGCCTGACGGAGGCCTAATAAGTAAGCAACAAAATACGGTATTTTTCGTCCTGCTGGACATGCTAAATGCTTATAATTGGCGGTTTAAATTACACAATGTCAGAAGAACTTTGCTGTGTAATGGTAAAGTTTGAGTTTTTAAATTTTGATTTGTGCTGTTCTATATCTACAACCATGATGTCACCCTTACACTGTATATAAACTGTTTTGTATATTAACTTAGCGTGAACATCCCAATTTTCAGCCATACTACTGCACCAGAACTGCTATAGGCTTTCGCGCGTCTCGTGAGCATTAGCTCAAATTTCTTGTTGTTTCTAAAAAAACAGAAACGTCGTGGTATGAAGAAATTAGTTTTTTTGGCAAAGACATCAGAAATTGCGTCCGCGTCTGCAGAATTCTTGCGGAAGCACGTCCCGTCCGCGGACGCATCCGCACATCTCTAATCTCTGCCTCATCTCTCGTTTTCCAGGTTCACTACAACTTAATCATTAATCTCAATCTACTTAACTATTGTCACTCAAAACGTGTACTACAACGCAGCAAATAATAAATGAATGTTCTGAATATTCTAATATTAATGAAGTTGAATGAGAACCAGAGACGGTGAAAGGGCCCCTCCTTTCCTCCGGCCGAGGGGGCCTCACGTATGCTCAGGGGCCTCATGCTAACAATAACAAGAAGCCCAGCTGTTGCTAGGGAAGGCCAACCATACGCCGATGTTCGAAGGCTAGCAAGTATGAATAATGGGTAAGTTCAGTACTTCTGTTTAGACAGAAAAAAAGTCGGCAGTGAAGTCATTAAATAGGGCATTTGCGAATAGTAATGGTAATAGTAACCACTATGCTGATACAGTTTGGCCATAATTATGCCATACAAATTTTGGGAGTCAGGACCCCAATTTTGAAGAACAGGTGTCCACAGAGAGTAACATCTGATAGGGCATTAATAGGGTGTCAAAGTAATCATGCCACTAGCTGAAGTGGTTTGGCCACTTTGCAATGCAAGTATTTGAGGGTACAGTCAGTACCCCAGTTTGGGGAAAATATGGGGACTGTAGGGGCCTAACTTTGCAGAGTAGCCCTTGGGCAACCCTATTTATATGTTCATACAGTTTTCTGGCAGGACATACCATTTAGCTACAATACATGCATTACAAACAACAGACAGACAACAGTGAGTGAGTAGGGTTTTATGTCCCACCCAACACAGTATGGGTCATTTCGGGGATGGCCTTTCCAGGCAGAATGCACACAAACACATCATAATGAAACAGTAAGTTTAACCTTTACAGATACACGAGACACAAAAACGAGCAAAACCTAAAATAGAACTCAATAACCAATAAGACAGACAACAGCATATCCAAGGCTCGACCTTAACAGTTGGCCAAAAATAGTAATAATAGTAATAAAATACACAGATAATTACACTAAAAGTAAAAAAAACGACTAGGAAAACATTACAGCACAGATCAAGAAACAAATCAGTCTAACTGCTAAATAATGTAGACAAAAATTAGAAATAAAAAAAAATTAAAATAAACAAATGCGGAAAAAATAGAGCAGAGTAAAAACCACTGAACTGTTACATACTAATTAAAGTGTACGAATATATTACTGACAGCAGTGAAAAATGGTACAGAACTGTTCTCTGACAATCATCAATACTAGCGACTAAATAAAGCCAGAAAAACCTAGCAAAACATCAGACTAATATAGCTAGCTATCTGTACAATTTGCTAGATAGAATTTCAACTCAATGCAACAGTAGCTGAGACATAATGCTCACCACACCTAATTCATGTTATAACAGCATTAATAGGCTCGGATCTTTGAAGACAGAACCATGCAATTGAACAGTATCAATATGACATTTGTAGCAGTCTAATGACACTAGCAGACAGAAATACAATATAAAAAGAAAAATGAAGAAAACACCATATCAATAACAGAATGAAATGCACAGTCACTCAAGTTTACAATTCAACTAAAGGGGATGTCAGATGAACGACAAAGTCAACCAACTTTTGTGGGCGTGGTTTAGTTGCCCGACAAAATCGGCCAACAAAATCAGTGAACCATGACACACGGCCGATATTTTCATCTGCTACTTCGTACAATATCAGCTAGCACAACAGCCAAATGCTGATCGCAAAATAATACTTGCATCACTTCTTCCTTTGTAAACAATCACCATGGCAACATAAACCAAATTTGTTGTCTGATATACGAAAAGTCAGCTGACAAAATCGTTGAAGATAGAACATGCTCTATCTTGGCCGACAAAATCGAGCGATTTTGTCGGCATTTTGTCGGCAGATAAAATCGGCCGATTTTGTCATTCGTCTGACATCCACTTAAGCAAATCAGCTGTATGTAACCTGCAGGTGAATACAACACGTAACAGTCAGGGCTTGCCATTTCTGGCGACTGACCGATCGTTCACGTAAATTTAAACGCTCACCAGGAGATCGATTTTTCAATTGCCTACTTTCCACTCACGCTCAGTCATTTTTGGTTGCCGGATTGATGCAATTTTGCAATGGGTCAGTTTTCACTCTGCTGTCGTTTGCTAATTGAAAAGCAAATTTCAGCAGGCATAGACTATATGAAAAATGTTCTAAAAAGATACTCATTTTCTACATTTTTGGTCACTACGTTTAAAAATTTCATTTGTAGCATTGCTGCTCCGTTACGATTTAATCTGTTCTTTTCACTCATGATTTGTGTAAATGCTCATTAAGCGCTAAGAATGACATTGGTGGGCCATAGATTTAGCCAGGATTTAGATTTAGTCCATTGACAAATGAAAGATGCGTTTTGAATCTGAAAGCCCAAAATTCGTCTGACCTAAACGCTATAGACCCATAGCTAAAGCTTCGGGCAAAGAAAAGAAAAAATAACTTGGAAAAGAAGAGGACGAAAAAGAAGGCAAAGGAAGAGGAATGGAAGAAAGGAGAGAGGCTGGTGTGACTTGAGGGCAGTTGCTTACTGGCGCTGAGAGAAGATGGACACCCCTGATCTTAGCAAGTACACTCTACAATGACAATATGTCCCATCACAATAGATCGTCTATTTATCGCCAACCCTGTGTAATGTGATTGATTTTTCAATCACCTCTCATTTTCAAACGGCAAGCCCTGATAATAGTCTATAATACAGTGCCACTGTTATTATGCTGAAAATACAACTACTGTCTCTCTACTACTACCACTATTACCACTGCACTACAGTATACTAATACTGTTACTGTGCATAACTCACTAATATTTCCATAGTTAATGCATGCTATCCCCGATCCCAGCCCCCCCCCCAAAAAAAAAGAAACTTTGGTGAAGTTAAAGCAAGCCAAATGCAGACTAAGACATAATTTCATGGTCAGAACTCAGTTTGCCTCTGTCTGCTGACCTTTAACCTTTTGACCCCAAAACCTATCAGCTCGTCTTTGCCTTCAGCAGCATTGGTGACAAGCGTTTTGTGAAAATCCAGCAAATCATGCCGTAGACCAGACAGATGACACACGGATGCACGGATGGACGGACTGCATAAAAACACAAGTCAAACAGCAGTCACAAGTACTGCAGCTTCAGTTCACTCTGCAAGAACAAAAAACACCATTAAATAGATTTACAAACTGTTTTATATCATAAATCCTAAAAATTCATTTGCTTCCAGGTTGCATCTGTCCCTAAAATAACCTGCATCCCCAAAATCTTACTAAACCCTCAAGAATGTAAGAGGGTCATTCAATAAACAAGTTTACAAAATGGCACCATTCCAACAATTTTTAAAATAGAAAAAAAATCCGAAGTATACGTCTTGTTGCAAATTTAATTCTAAACATACGCAAAAATTTTGTTGATGCTGTCGTTATTATTGTGACGTCAACTGTTAATAGAACACAGTCTATTTGTGTATTATGTTCCCCACCAGTAATCTAGCATAACCCACAAGTGACAACTAGCATAGAAGTAAAAGAAAGAATAAACTTAATAAGTTAAAGTGACCTCTTAAAATGTTAAACATTAACATCTCATTTTTTAAAATATCGTCCAAGTTTTTTCAAACAACTGTTCTGTCTGTCAACAAGTTTCTGAATGCCCGATCATCACGATGCAAAGAATGGTGCTGTCCAAGCCACTGATGAACGACTGATTGCATCTCGGTATCTGATCTAAATTTTTGCCTACCTAGCATTTTTTTTCACCAAACTTGTACTGTTGGCTTCGTAAAACACTTGTCGCCATACACTGAATGCATCGCAAAGTGAATCTCATTTGTATTGAGTCTTTTTGTCCACAAAAAACAATAATGGAATGCTGTTCGTTACGGGACAATTTTGGTGAAAACGTTGCCGTATTTAATGTTTATCAATGACGTCATGATGAGTCATCTTCATAAAACTCACAACTTATATTCAGAATTAAATTTGTCACAAAACTATATTTCAGATTTTTCCTATTTCGAGAATTAATGGAATGGCGCTATTTTGTAAACTTATTTACTGTATTTTGCAGTTTTTAGTTTGTTTTCAAAGTTTTACTGAAAAACCTTTGGACGAACAAACCTCTGGTGCATAGTGGCCTGGGCTACTTAAAAAATAACAAATAATTAGTTTAAAAGATTTGCTCTGCTGACCCCAATGTCACAATCTAGTTTTTAAAAAACATCTACAAAATGTAGATAAGTACATCCCACTAGTACTGTTTACTTACTTATTTATCACCAACGAAACGTGGTTGTAAGCGGTTATTAGCACCAAAAAAGTGGGGCACCCTGATTATTATTTTTTTTTGTCTTAATTATGTGCAGTTTCAGAAAAATCATTACTAGCATATGTCTTGGCAGCTCAAATGTCATTAACATAACTGACGACTAACGAAAATTATTCCTAACCTTTGCTATTTAAATACAAAAATTTACTGAGCATCAGAAGCGAGACATTAGTAGAAGCCTAGCATTAAGTCACCCACCAGTCACAACAAGACACTAATTTGATTTGTAAAGCTAAATGAAATCTAAGCAAATGTCCACACGAAAAACTGGATGACAGAAAAATGCAAATGCAGTTACCAGGTCCATACACTGAAGAAGAGCTTGAGTTATGAACAGATGATTATTGTGAATATTCAGCATGGTGCGGCGACTGCCCAACCACTAAACATGATCGCACAAGATCACGACCAGGCAAAATATGTTAACTCAGCACTAATATAACCAAATAAATACAACGCTAAAAACAAAAAAAAACATACTAACTAAATACTGGCATAAGCACTGTCATGGTAACTCTGGCTGTATGTAAGGTAACTTTGGCAGGAGTCACCATCAGGCTGCAGATAATAAATGCATTTATTCATTTACATGCATGCATGCCCTTGTAATGATATGCAGCAAGTTACAGCACCTTGGGTGCTGTTGCCGCTATAACTATTATTACTACCATTAGACATCTGAATGAATGAATATACAGCATGCAACTACAGCTCAAATAGGAGGAATAACAGCTTAATGAAATCTATTGGAAACTCCACCGATGGACAAACGTGCTAACAAACAGACAATTAAAACGTTTTCTGTTGAATTGAAAAACTTGAAATACAACAAACTACCGGAATGAAGCTAACTAAATTGCACATATGTGCAGTCGAAAACGACATTAAATATTATGCAACATCGAGCAGTCAGTTGCAGCAGTTGCTGCTGTATAAACACGAATTAGTTTTCTCAACTTGTACCACCCACAATCATTGATCTTCCTATCTTTTAGCACTACAGAGAAATATGCACAGCATCTTTTCCGCCTTAGCCTCTCACTCATATGATACGAAAAAAATCTGTACCGAAAAACTAACAGCCAAGCTGCCAGTTTAATCTAACGCTTAAACTAAAACAAAGCGAAAATGTTTTAAATGGAAATGAGATGAGAAAAGTGAAGTGAAACTACTGTTATGTAAAACATTAAAAATACAGACACAGATGGTTATGAGAGAGCTAGAAGACGAGCTCATGTCTTAGAATTCTGCCCAAAGCAAATCTAACTTGGTAAAGTGAGAAGGATTACCAGTAGTCCAACTCCGCTACATTACGGGCACAATAAAAATTATTCTTATTTATTCACTTAGTATTATGTTCAGCCTTTTAGCAGACATACAGACTGATTTGAGACAAAACTTACCATCAGCATAATCAGGCGGTGGTGCATTGGAGTCAACTGGTTGACTGAAGGGATCTTGTTGTTCCTCTGGGTATGATTCTTCTTGAGGTACAGAAGTATAGCTCGACTGGTGTGAAGTTACCGTGGCAGTCTGTGGCTGTGAATACACTGCATTATGACAACATGACATGTGCACCAATTACAGCTACAATTACAATTATAAAACATTATGTTTTCTACAGCACCTACTACAATACTCGATGGCAGTGCTTAATAATAAGATTATGCCAAAATTAACATAAAAATGTACTGAACATATGTTGAAATTGTTTTCCTCATTTATTCACTTACTATTATGCTCAGCCGTTTAAGCAAACATACAGACTGATTCAAGACAAAACTCACCGTCAGCATAATCAGGCGGTGGTGCATTGAAGTCAGCCGGCTGACTTGGGTACGGCTGCTGTGCTGAGGATGACATTGCAGGGGGATCTTGTTGGCCCTCTCGGTATGATTCTTGAGGAACAGAAGTATAGCTCAAACGATGTGAAGTTACTGTAGAAATAACTGTCTGTGACACTGCATTACGACAACACAACATGTTACTGTGCAATAATTACATCTACAACTACACCATAAAGTCTTTTACAGTACCCCTACAACACTTGCTAGCAGTGCTTAACAACAAGGAAATTATGCCCAAAAAAAACAAGATAATGAATTGAAAATATGTTTTAAAATGCTAAATCGCTTGCGCTGAAACAAGCGATTCCGCCTAGGACAAAAAGTACAATACAATGCAGGTGATGTTCCATAATAATACTGCTTACAAAAAATTCATGTGTTTATTTTTCAAAATCCACTGGTAAAAACGTCAAAAATCATTTGATATGATTAGCATCCTCACCAATGGGAGGGAGTGGCTGTAAGTTAACTGTTTGCTCGTGTGAACGGAAAATTTCTTGCAAGCGCTGACGTGGCTTATAGCCAAGCCAATAAAGAAAAACTCCCACGGCAATGAAAAACACAGTCACAATAATTACGGGCACCATGGTCTCCGATTTGATGGACTTCTCTGCACAAATAACATTTTTTCAAAAATGTTAGTACCAGTAAGGTAAATAACAAGTAATCTGCTAATGCAAACAGAAATGCGTAACAGCCGTGGAGCATGTTTGAAACACTGTAAAAAAAGTCTAAGTTATTCACCAGAGAGCGCCTACCCCTCTCTCATTTAACGCCCTCGTTCGGGGTGACCCCCTTCGAATTTATGGAAAAGCTTTATGGTTCCTGAAACTAGAGTCTTCCAGGCAGCCGATGGTAAAGATTTGGTGATCCTAGCTTGCATCGTTTTTGACTGATCCACCCGTGTGACAGACAGACAGACAGACAGAATTGCAATGGCTAAGATGTGCTACAGCAGTAGCTGCTGTTGCACGTAAAAACGCCAAAAAACTGAACATTTGCTTTTTAACCATATTTCACTCAGTATTACAGAACACCTTCAGGCTTTCTAAACTTGAACGCACTCTGCCTATTGTCAACTGCACCTGTATGGCTGTAAGCGTAACCCTCCCAGTAAACTGCAGCTACATGCAAAATTTCAATAAACCAGATTCCAACAGTATGGTAAATAGCAAAATATAGAACCGGCTTTGAAGCAAAAAAGTAAGCAATGTTGGTAATCAGCAACTGAAGAAACCACAATAAAACAATCATTTTATTTTAAAACTACTATCATAATACTATTAACTACAATAAACATAAGTTAGAAAATTCCAAAATACCTACTTTTTTCGTCAAACCCAAGGCCTTCGCATATTTAAAAAAATCATCACTGACATGATGAAAAAGAGTTGCAGAAATCTCAGTTTCCAATGCCCAGAGTGTTAATAGCTTTTCGAAACAGCACAATTCACGAATTAATTTCAGCAGTTTCTTAAAATCCACAAAACACACATTAGCTGTGTGTCAAAAAAATAAATGTTATGGCAGATAAGCTGTTCACCCTTACGACTGCATAGGCCTAAAGTGATCTATCACAAGTGTAATAACCACTGCATCAACAAACGTGAATAAACATACTTTTGTGCCCATAGTGAAAATCATCTGCAACAGCAACAAAACCAAGTGCATTAAGTAAAACTGATCATTTATACAACAATACAATAATAAATGACTAACTATTTACGCCACAAAGGAGACTAATTATAACAAATAATAACGCTAACCAAACAGTCTTGACGATGCGTAAGCCTTCACAGTGGCACTTCAACATCTAACGACTACGTTAGGAAATTACTGACAATCAATTATATGATCTTAAAAGACATTTGAATTATCGGGAACCAGTGTTATTTCAGTTGTGATTTTTCAGTTACAGTTTTAGTTATAGTTGTCATTTTTCAAATTTTTCAGTTATAGTTAAGTTACAGTTATTTTTTTCCAGTTAGTATTACAGTTAATGGACTTTTTAGTTACAGTTATAGTTATTTTGAAAATTTTACAAAACTTAGAAACTGCATAATAACTACATGTAGGCCTATTTATTTGACTCTTACACAAATGACACAAACTGCAATACAAAAACATTCACATTCACTCTTCTTTTCATTGTTTCTAAAGCTGCATAATTCAACAATTAATTAATTGATTGTTAAAATATTTATCGCTTAAACATTTTTAATCACTTGAAATCTGATAAAAAAATGTTGCGGACATCTCAACAGCCTAAAATGATTGATGACCAATGTTTGCTATCTCATTTTGTTTCACATAAGACATGTAATCAAAATTTTACTTGTGCGACGTTAGTTTAACACTCTGCACTTTGTGAGCTTTGACTACACTGTTTTTTTCATCACATTTTGATTTTGCTTTAGTTTGCAAAAAACAAACACAAACTATAGCCTAGATCAATTTTGCAGTTTTTGCAATCTTTCTTGACTTCAAAAATTAATCCAAATTAATCCATTAATTTCGACTAAATTTTGGAAATTAATCCAGTAATTTCTATAGGTTGCAGCCCTAGTTGCTTTACATTCAAAATTTAAATGTCACTCATTTCATTAATGATATTTGCAATTCACTTTGAGAAATGCCCGCTTCTTATCGTTTTTGGTTAGCCGGTTTCTTTCGAATGAAGTTAGATCTCCACACACTGAAAATGTACGCTCGGCATGGGCCTACCAGTATGCCCGTGAGGCAGCGGCACACAACAGCCCCGGATATAGAACTTAGCTGCTGCACACAACTGAAAATCATGTCCATTGTTCTGGTAACATGATACACTGTCTGACAAGAACACAGTCAGTTCAATCTCAACAGGACTGCAGCTGGCTGTAGCATTTGTGTTACGCTTCATCGTGTTCCGAGACAGAAGTCGGAAGCGTACTAGGCCTACTTAGCATTAACTGCATGAAGTGCACCAGTACAGATTGAAAATTTCCAGCAGCATAATTTTTCAGTTACAACATTTTTTACTACTATTAACCATTTTATTTTTTACAGTTACTATTACGGTTACATTCAATTTACATTTTTCAGTTACTATTAAAGTTACAGTTAACTGGCAGTTATTTTTCAGTTATTTTGCCACTTCAGTTACAGTTACAGTTAACTGTAGGAACACTGTCGGGAACAGGTGCACACTTGAGATATGAACATTTATCTCAGACATCAATATCTACTAGTTCTACAAATAACTGCGTGGCACTGCAGCCCAACCTCCAATTTTCAACCGAACCACAATGCCTGAAGAGTTTCCCAGAGAGAACTGAAGTGATGACTTGCCCCCCCCCCGTTCCCCATCCCGCCTCAACCCTGTAATGAGACACAGAAACTACTTTGACAAATCTACTGATCCAGACATAAGTCACAATGCAACCCACATGTGAATAATTCATTAATTTAACTGACAGCTAATGGCAACCGGATCTAACTTGTCCGATTTAAACGCAGAAACTTGCTAACACCACTGTTGCTTCTACGTGTTGCACTCTGATAGACGATTAAGATCAGGATCAATAATTAATTTTAATGAAACACAAAACCGAAAGTGATCTTGTAAGAGTTGGCACAGCCTCATGGTTAAGGTGGCCTTTGAAAGCAAAATTCTAAAAAAAATTACAGTCTCACTCTGAGCAGTTTTGTTCTATCATATGGAAAAAAATTCAGCAAATTTGTTCACAAGTTTTTACAGATGTTTAAAACTTGCCAATGCACATCGACAAACAGGTGACACATAAGCCAAGTAAGCAAGTGCAAGTTTTGGTGTCGTGCTGCCTCCAGGTGATCACAAGTATACACGGAGTTTCATAAAAAAGACCCCTTTTTGTTTTTTTCATAATTCACTCAAATGATGATCAATTTACACAAAATTTGTACCAGCTGCAGCGGAAGAAATACCAATTCAAAATATTGCAACAAAATATGACAGTTGATTAAATATCAGGGTTCATAGCAAACTGAAAAAAAACCAGATTCAAAAACTTTTCAAGGACTTTCAAGAACCTAAAATTGGAGTTTTCAAGTACCAAAAGTATCGATAAAATAACATATCATACTCATGCTACATCAAAATTTGGAGTGAAATATTTACTTTAGTGTACTCACCAATACTGCAAGTGAACTATAACCAAGTAGTGGTAAAATGCCAAATTTTACAAAAAAGCTTTCTTCAAAATTTTAGTATGCAAAAATTTCAAAATATGGAACATTCAAATTCAAGGAATTTTCAAGGACTTTCAAGGATTTACTCTGTCTTCAAGCACTTTCAAGGGCCTGGAATTTTTTCAAAATTCAAGGACTTTCAAGAATTTCTCAAAGACCCTATGAACCCTGGAATATTAGTGAATAGTAGTGACGTAATGCTGACGTCATGTGTCACGGGTACAAGCTTGATAGTCTCAACTGGTGCTGTCAGTTGCTACCCTGCTTCGATGGTGAACTTAATCTGGTTCATTAATGAGAAATGTTTATTGTGTCAGCACTAAGCAACATGGGGACATGAAATCAGGTGTCTTGCGATCCAAAAATGCAACCATTTTGTAAGCTCAGTGTGCTAGTGCACTGTCTTGCTCAAACATGCAAAAGTCAAACTATCCCCACAGACATATAAATGCGATCCCTTTGCACGTTTTTGTGGCTGTAACTGTAAAACTTCAAGAATTTGTCATCAAGGAACCAAATTTTTCACAATGGGAGCACAGTAGCAACTGACAGCACCAGTTGAGACTATCAAGCTTGTACCCGTGGCACAATATGACGTCAGCATTACATCACAACTAGCAAAGAATATTTAATCAACCGCCATATTTTGTTGCAATAGTGCGAATTAGTATTTCTTCAGCTACAACTGATACAAATTTTGTGTAAATTGATCATCATTTGAGTAAATTATGAAAAAAAGCAAAAAGGGTCCTTTTTACGAAACACCGTGTATAAGCGCAATTTTTAGCTGGGGGTTCTATCCCTCCAAATCTCCCCCCCTCTTCAGAGTCGGGGAACCCATCTAACTCCCCAAATGGCAAATGTCAATCCATCAAACGGTTCAATCAGGATGCATGAATGTGACAGATGACAGAGCACCTCCAGAAAAATAAACAGATGTAGGAAGATCATGCCTAAATGTGGTAAAAAGAATAAGTTAACAAAATTCTCATGACAAATGCTACAGTGCCAAACGAGTGAAATATAATTCTATTCAAATAGCAATAAAATGAAATATAAAACATAATGCAATACGAGATGACCAACCGTCAAAATTGAATTTTCTAACAATGTTTACATCAACATTGCTTATTGTAAAAGGTCTGAAAGCTGTAACACAAACAAAAAAACATGCCAGTGTCACTCTATAGTAACAGCACACGTGTTTGCAAGGCAAATGTGACAGGATCGTTCCATAAATTAGTTACAAAACTGCTACTAAGTGAAATGCAATGAAAACTGTTCAGTTATTACATGCGACAGCAGCTACTGCTTTAGCGTGTCTTAGCCATCGCAATTCTGTCTGTCTGTCTGTCCGTCCGTCCGTCTGTCACACGGGTAGATCAGTCAAAAATGGTGCAAGCTAGAATCACCAAATCTTCACCGTCAGCTGCCTGGAAGACTCTAGTTTCAGGAACCGTAAAGCTTCTCCACAAATTCGAAAGAAGTCACCCCGATTAGAGTGCTAAATGAGAGGGAAGTGAGAAAAATTTGCGATTTTCAGCCAATATTGGAATTCATGCATGGGACATGGCGCACAATACTGAAATTCATGCACTGGATATGGCGCTAGTCTGTGAGACTAAGCTGTCAGGCATCCGCATCCGCACTGTCAGCAACAGTGATAATGTTTCAAATATACTGGAACCCAGGGCCAGCTTGTAACAATGTGGCACGTGCAATAAAAGCTGCAAATGCAACTGGAATTCTGTAGTATTTTCGTTACTAGAAAGAAGGAATGTTGCGATATAACGCAAAACGTAAAAAAATTGCGTCTGTGTCTGCAAACATATCTGCATCCGCACATCTCTGCCTTGGATCTAGAGCTAAACTAAAACAGACAGTTCACCACCTACCAGTGTTTCTGGCTCAACAATAAAGTAAGTAAGTAAATAAGTAAGTAAATGCAATATTTACAGTGTACAATGTCAGCCAGTAACACAGCATGCACAATGGCAAAGATACCCACACAACCACTTCGGCGTTCCTGACTCACATAGTACATAGACAAGAACACAGTCATCACCCAAGGATATGAGTCATAGGACCCTGTTGGTTGGGCGACAGATAAAGAATCTAGACTTTTGAAGCACTGGCTCAACAATTCCCCAAAAGATTCTTTCGATGACTGGCAAAACCTGCAGTTACTGTGAAGATCAGATGGTCAGAATTTGTACTCTGAAACGGGATTCCATTTCCTAGTTATAACAACATCAAAAATAATATCAACAATGAGACAGTGACACGGACTACCTTTAGACAAAAGTACGGTATTTTTGATATGAAGCATTGCAGAAATTACCAGGAATACAGATAAATACTTACAACAGAACGTTTCATCAGAATTGTCAAAACAATGATCAACTCTATCGCATTTCAGGTCATCATCGATACATTTGCCATTATCACATTGGAACTCGGTGCAATCCGAACCTTTGCATAGATGCACACAGTACACACGTTTCCTGAGCAATCTTAACTGCACAAACTATTTGGTGATGTCTTAATAACTGCCATTTCAATGGATACAATTCAATTCAGTGAGAACACGTACAAGCACTTAGCAGTAAAATAACAATTAAATAAAAACTAAAAGGTAAGGCTGTAACTAAAAATATGACTACCAGATGTTACGATGCAAAAGCACAGCTATGTCAGTTATTACATTAACTATATTACTACTTTTGCATTAACAAATTGAAATAACCGTCATGGTCACGTGGGTCAAAAATAAAATTTTTAAAATATTTTTTAAAACACTGTAGTAGTATGGAGACCACAAAGCCATTGTGGACTTGACTGGTTTTTGAACTAATAAGCTGTTTGATTGGTTTAAGGCAGACAAAAATATACAAAAAAAATTCCCTTCACACCTCGCCAGCATCAACTGAAATAGAATAGTTGACTAAATATAACAAAAGGTTAGCATTACATTCACAGTTCTTTCACGGCTTTTGCTCAACTGGTCTATTATTCCATAGTTAGTCCATGTCAATTTATTCCAGGTCTTTGAACTGTAGTGCTGCAGATTTTTTTGCAGCTAAAAGCACTTCCTATCAACCAGCAATAAGTTCAAAATAATAAAAAATGAGAGTGTGCTGCCACTATGACACCAAGATAGATCAGGAACACTTTAGGTATATCCAGTCGTAAAGGTAACAGCTTGTCTGCCAGAACATTTATGGTTAAAGTTAGAAGCGGATTTTTACAGAGCCATAAAGCAAAAGATAACAAACAGAAGTGCTTAGATGTCTTGCCCTGTGTCTTAAAAGCAACGTCCATCCTGTGGTGAGTGACTGCACAATTTCTGTTCAATTTGCAGTTAAAACCTGACTAATAGTAAACCAAACTCTCAAGCCTTGTACAAAGCTAAATCTCTCCGCAGTAGCCGCCATAGCATGACGCAATATTTATAGCAAAGACGTCAGTGTCTTCCAATAGCTACCAGCCTAGCTAGCACTGCCTAGCAGCAGCTATTAGCAGCATGTTTGTATCTTGCAATGTAAAGTATCGAAAAATCTGGTCCTGTGACTTTTACCCAAACCTTGAAATTCAATAGGGTTCTTGCAATTATTGAGAAATGCACAATCAGAATTTCATCAAGCTAAGTGCAGCGGTTCATGAGTTATCACGAGAACGAAGAAAAAAACCAAAAAACGAAACACAATGTGAAAACAATACTGTTGTTACTACTGTGAACAGTAACTTAGCATTATATCATTAGGCATGCGTGCATACGTGAAAACAACTTACCATTCTTAAATGCAGTGATGACAATCGTAAGGTATATTATATCTGATGTGGTTGATGTCTTGCGAAGACGTAATTCTAAATACTTGCCTTCGCTGTAGATAATCGATGGCTTCAACGAGCGGTGATTCAACGTAACCTATGAACACAAGTTGAAGAATGTCTTCACATCTTTAACTCTACGTCTTAAGTAGTGTTTTAAGAGTAAACAATGACAAAAATGTTTAAACTTTAAAGCAAACTAAAACAAAAATCTTCAACATTGTCAGGCTACAGTAAATTACGTTAGATTTCTGGCAAGTAAAAAAGCAAATAAAATGTAACGTTATGCTCTTAACAAGAGCATTTCCAAAACAAAAATTTAAAAAACTGTTCTACGAAAATAACAAAAAATAGGAATAATATTAGGTGGTTAGAACTTGATGCACAGCATCGAGCATGGCATGCCTTCACTCAGTTATTAGCGTACTTGGTCATGCTATGACCTTGTCCTGTAATCTTTTCACCAAACGTCTAATCGGTCCTTGTCTGGCCAAACTGTGCCAAAACACAAAAAGTCTGCTATGCACACAAAACATGTGACAGACAAAAAACATTCTCAGAACAACATTCACATAACAGGTTACTGTGCTAGCATGCAATTCAAAAGCTGATTAAACAAACAATAGCACATATGTATTATATCAATGTGAGTCAACATGCACGTAAAAAGGTAAAAGAGTTTCAATTTGTATAGTGCATCGTCGCCTATACACGCCTCTAATGTGCTTTTCATCACTGACCAGAGCCGCCAGCCGCACAGCCACCGCGTGCAGCCTACAGACACAGGCTGGTGCAGCGACCCACACAGGCAGCCCCAGTCACCTGTACTAAAATTCCCACCTTCCGTAACCCATATAAATGGGTTACTACTCATTTAACCGACCCAGGAGGGATGGCAGGCTGAGTTGGCCTTGTTGGTTGACTGATAAAAAGTCGTACACTGGTGCCAAATCCAATGACCTTAAATGACCTTGAACGCCAAAATAAAGGGTTCTATGGACTTTTTTGGCGATTTCAGGCTGCGACACAAGTCTATATCATTCACAAGGTGGCGCCACAGAACTATCGTTATACGATCCAGATAGAGAATTTGGTATTTGTATATTAAGTTAGCATGAACACCCCAATTTCCAGCTAAACTGTACTGAACCGGAACTGCTATAGGCTTTTGCGCACCTCGTGAGCATCAGCTCAAATTTCTTGTTCACTTTGTATAGCACAGATAAGCATGAACTGACGTACCATGCATCAAACGTTTTGATGTTAAATTTCAGCTCGGCTGATCTGTCTGAACGAACAGGCTAAGACAACGTTTACAATGTTTAAACTCACATCTCCGCTGGAAGTTCCAGAAATTGTCAAGTTAATGTTGTCTCCAGAAATAAGAAACCGTTTAAAGTTGAGCATCAGATGCTTTGTGTCATCTGATATGAATCTCATCACACACAATGGATCATCATAGAATGTGTGAAATGTTTGCATACTAAGCAGCTCGACTCCATCAATTTCTTTACTAGAACCACAGATACGACTACTTGGAAAGTTATCTACAATGAATACACATCAGAGCAAGATCATACGAGTATCTGTAAGAATGTCACGAATGCTGCCATGCACTGCAATTACCTGATTCATTTAAAACTCAGATACTTTAAACTACAAGATCCATATAACAGAAACAACAATGTTCGACTGTGAACACCACCAGTTACACTAGAAAAACTTTAGCAATCAACTTGTTGCATCTTCAAGAACAAACTACACAAACAGTAAACTACCTCCACCAATGGCAAAGTTATATGAGTGCCTTTATTTATCAATTCATTTATTTATCTGCTGGTTTGTGAGCAAAATCACAAAATAACTTTAAAACAAATTTGGCTAAAACTTTAAGAAAAGATAAGTCATCAGCTAGCTTAAAGTGTGCAAGATTTTGATGGTGATCGAGATCAACATCCAAATCCAGAACCAGATTTTCACATTTTTCACCGTTGGGAGATACGGCAAAAAAGTTTCAACAGAATTACAGAAAAAGTTACACAGATTTGGCTAAAATCTTCAGGGACATTAAAAAAACTTGGCTCAATTTAAAGATGATCAGATTTCAGTGGTGATGCCACCTGGCAAATAAAACAAGAAATTTGAGCTAATGCTCACAACACGCGTAAAAGCCTATAGCAGTTCCTGTTCGCAAACTGTCAGTCTATCTCCAGCCATTTCGTCGCAGTTCATTCTTGGAGTGTGTGCTGCAGCCGAATATCGCAAAAAATCAATAAAAACTCCCTTATTTTGAAAGCTCAGAGTCTTTCAAAATCACCGATGTCAATACGACTGAAAAACTTGTCACTAGTACTTGTTGTGATAAACAGCATGCCTATGCCTACCTGCAACTGTTTTCACAAAAGACTGGCCAACAATGGTAAAATAATGACTTTCACGAGGGTACCCCTGCTTGATGCCCTTGTGCGCAGGTTTCCTTAAACCTAAAAAATTGAGACTTGGACTTTCAATATCTACATTCAATGCTGAAAACTTCATATGCAGCTTGTCCATGTCTATCTCAATTGGTTTCGGCACAATTCACTCTTAAAATGTGTCTTGCAGCCCGAAATCGCCAAAAAAATCCATAAAAACCCCTATTTTAGTGTTCAAGGTCATCCAAGGTCATTGAATTCGGTGGCAATCAAAAGCCAGTCTATGACTTCCTATTAGTGATTAATAGTGACCTAGGCCCTATCTCGCACCATTATTAAGATACAGTGACTTACTGGCTAAAAATCACTAATTTTTCCCACCCCCCTCTCATTTACCACCCTCGTTCAGGGTGACCCCCTCTGAGTTTATAGAAAAGCTTAACAGTTCCTGAAACTAATGTCTTCCAGGCAACCAAAAGTGAAGATCTGGTGATCCTAGCTTGCACCGTTTCTGACTGATCCACCCGTGTGATGGACAGACAGACAGACGGATGGACGGATAGACAGAATTGCGATGCTAAGACGCACTGAAAGCAGTAGCTGCTTTTGCGCGTAAAATTCTTATTTTCATATATGCCCGATAACCAATCATTCTTTGCCAGATAGGCAAAAGTCTACCAAAATTAATGCAAACACAACAGAAAAACTGACATGACGTTGGAGGAGAAACTGCAGACACAATGCACTTGAATGTCAAAGCATTTTTACCGAAAGCGCAATAGCACACGTCATAATTCATCTATTCCATCATTAATACAATACTATCCAATACTTACAATATTGGTTTCGACGTGCACTGGTATCTGATATAATTAGAAGCAACAGATACAGCATAATAGTGCAATCAGTGAGTGACTCCCATTTTATGTGTAAATTCGCCAATTGTAGGAAATCTGCAACATACATGAACATGCCAGTAATTTACATTTTCATCATAGATTGCATGTAATTTTAACTTCATAAAAATAAATGATGACATCATGTTTGCATAGCTAGCATGCTAGGTTAGGGCTATGTAAGAATATTTATTACATCTGTGTTGTTTTAGGTATCATACAACTAGTATCACTGTGACATTTCGATTTCCCTCTACAGCACAGAATCATAATGGTAAAAACCCAATCTTACCCAACCCAACTGGGTATACCAAAGAGCATTTGCCCAATGCCCATACACTACTAAAGCAAATTCTAACATTAACCTCATAAACAGAAATGATGCTGCAGGCAACATTTCTATCTTGACTAAGTAAATTCATCCAAATTCTAAAACTTAGACCTAATTCTATCCCATCCCTGCCAAGTGTCATGCATTTCACATGAATTTCACACATTTTCAGTTAACTCATGCATATCTGCCTGCCAAAGTTTGGTCTCACACACTTTATTTTTAGGCCGCCCGGAACAGTAGTTCCCGGAAGGTCTTATGTTTTACTGCAGTTCTTTTTTTTCTCCAAGGTCCCTTGGCCAATCGCTGCAAAATTTTGCATCATGCTCGGAAGCATGTTCTATTTTATAACGCCGGTTCAAAAATTTGGGGGACTGCCCCCCAAAAAATTTTGGGGGCAAAAAACACGCTAATTTTGGCCCAATTTCAGACCCCTTCCCACTTTGAGCGCGAATATCTCCGGAACAGATGAAGATATCCAAAATCGAAAAACTATTTGATCGACAGCGTTTCCGACGGCATTGGGCAAAAAAGTTCGGTAAACTTTGGTCCACTAATTTCAGAGAATTAGTATCATACGCAGGTTCTCTTGGTCTATCATCAGGCATTTCATTGCAATTCACTCTTGAAATGTGCGCTGCAGCCAAAAATTGTAAAAAATTCACTAAAACCCTCTTTTGGGGGTTCAAGGTTGGTGGCTTGGCATAGTTAGTAACGCATTTCGGCTGAAACGAAGTTACTCTACGCCGGGCCCGGTTAGTACTGCGATGGGTGACTGCCTGCCGGCAGGCAAACCATCTCAATGCGAAGCCTGCCAGCTAGGTCGACTCAGCCTTCTACCCTCCGCGGGACGGTAAAATGAGTAGTAACTCATTTACATGGGTTACAAAAGGTGGGGACCTTGGTACAGCTGACTGGGGTCCCCTAGCCAGCCGCTGCGCCAACCTGTGTTTGCAGGCTGAACATAGTGGCCGTGCGGCAGGCGGCTCTGGTTAATGACGAAAGTGCATTAGAGGCATGTTTCGCGACGATGCACTATATAAATTGACAACCTTTACCTTTTACCTTTTACCTTTACCCCCTAAATTAACCCCCCATCGGACTTACGGCACTGGGCGACCTCACGTTGGGCTCTGCCCCATATTTCTAGGTTGTTTATGTTTTGCTACAATTATTTTGTTCAACGCGAGATCTCCAAGATGCATTGGCCGATCAACGTGAAATTTTGCACAATGATCAGTACTAGACTGAGCTTTATAATGTCGGTCTAAAATTTTGGGAAGCCCACCCCAAAGAAATTTTAGGGGCGAAAAACACGATAAATTTGGCCCGATTTCAGGAACCTTCCCATTTTGAGCGCAAATATCTCTGGAACGGACAAAGATATCCAAAATCAAAAAACTATTTGACTGACAGCATTTTCTCCCGCGTTTTACGAAAAAGTTTCATGAACTACCCGGTAGTCTGAAACATGCATAACAACACTAATTCTACCTATTTCAGTCACTTCTGAAGCAATCTGGGGTGGCGGAGGTAATGTAAATTTTTACCAATAAAATTTTCCACCAGTCCGAGTCCGGACTGAAAATAAAATCCGGTGGCAGTAAGGCCCTTACTGATAATAACGCCTACCACTTCGATCAGCCCAACGATCAGCTCAGTGGATTCAATCAACCCAGAAAATTCGCGAAAATTCACGCAACTGACAGTGTTCCGAAGACCTGGTCAGTCCCATTTCGGTAATAAATAATTTAAATCTATTCTCCACTTCGCTTCTCCACGCTAATATGTGTAATACAATAAAAACGCATAAAATAACAATAATAATAAGGACACTAAGTTTATTAAAACAGTTATTGATCTGCCGAGTGTTGATTTATGCATTGCTCGTAGGCTTCACAAGTTTGTTCAGAAGTATGCTGTGACATACACATGGTCGTCT